>OLSB01000098.1_pt1 | contig 96332 bp, 168 predicted proteins | sample 1672071 | NCBI WGS metagenome assembly OLSB01 (sample SAMEA3136642, study PRJEB25190) | human gut metagenome | biome: human gut; feature: human-associated habitat; material: faeces | place: Austria | collected 2013
CTGCAAAATATTTCTTTAATTCACCTGTATATGTAGACAAGCCTGTATCATCTAACAATGGTTTTAGAACATCTGTAGTAGGATCTAATACATATGGTATAAATGTATCTTTTGCTATATATATAGTCTATTCAAATGGTTTTCTAATTCCTACTGGAAGTGGAGCATTTGCATTTACGCCGATATTATCTAAAAGATTATCTGCTGTAGCTATATAGTATTTATTTTCATACTAAATCATAAAACCTTTCTTATCAGTACTATATACCACTCGTCTTCCATCTATCGCTCCAATACTCTATTCTTGTGGATTTGGAAGTACTGTTGTAATATATTGATCAAAGAATAGAATGCTGCCAACACCAACTGTAGAAAGGGTATCAAGTTTACGCTTATCCTAAGCGGTCATGAGACCCGCATGTTCAGAATTTGCACCTGTAATAATCACAGCTGTTTTTATAGGATTCTAAGAATTACCACCATTTGATGTTCCTATTTCAACACTATTTTCTGAATAGTTCAGAACACCTTGTTCATTTGTAACAAGACCATTCTTGATAAGTTTTAGGTAATTGAGAACTTCTCTATCTTCTGCAGAAATGGTTTCGTTCTTTAAATCAATCTGTTCTTTCAAATAGTTATTTATAACATTCTAAAATGCCCCAGCTCCCTGATTCCAATCATAATCCTTAACCTATTCAGCACTAGCAATTACACCAGACTGACTACCATTAACAAGTCTTGAAAAGAATTTTATATCGTCTTCTAAATAATTCATGATATTGTAAATTTAAAGGTTGTCTAATCTAGTTTCTAATACGACCTATAACAATATTTATAATCAGGTCTTGTAAACTGTTTCATAGGTTGTTCCTGACCAGCTATAGTAAGACTATTTATCTCAGTATTACTAAATATCCATAAATATGCCCAATCACCAGTTATATTTGCTATAGAATGTTCTCCAATAAGTGTAGTTTCATTGTCAAGTAAAAATGTATCTACATCTTGTACTTCTTCTACAGCTTGAAATCCAATACAATGATTAGATGTATCTTGTGTTTCTCCAAGATTTATTATAATATTACCACTATCTGAATCAGAATCTTCCGACAATTCAAATATTGTACCATAATCTATTGTATAAGTATGTAGATTTTTCTTACACCATCCGTCTTCATATGTTGTCATAACAACAATCATTTTATAAATACCACATTTCTATTGACAAGCTGGGAAATATGCAGCTATTTGATTCTGTTCTTTTTCTATTGTAAATGGAGCCATGTATTCTTTACATTCATGCTCACAACAACAATGACAACAATCGTCAAACTTTTTAGGATTTATACCAAATCCATTGTAATTAGGCCAGATATGATAATCATGAAAATTACCCATACATACAGCATATTCACATTTGTTATATGACGGATTTACATTATATTCAAATTTACCACAACCATGTACTGTATATTTAGTAGGCTCATAAAACTATGGAAACGGTTCTTTTGGAAAACGTTTTACACAACAATGTGTTTTAGAAGAATTATTTACAAAATACACACGCAACTGTTTCATATTGACAGTGTCTGTAGAGGCAGGACCCTTAATTGTAAATATGACTTTAATATCGTTTCCTGTTCTTATTTTTTTCATAATAGTGTGTATTAAACATTAAAAGGGGCTCTTAAAAAGAGTCCCAAGTAATGTAAGTTAATAATTAAGCTGTAATACCCTCTGCTGTAATATTACCAAGAGCTGTTTCGATTGCTTCAAGGTCGTTTGAACCAGTTACACCATAAATCTCAACACACTCCTTTGTACGACGAATCTGATCATCAGCAGCGTGATAATGATTTTCAAACATGATTGTAATACCATCGTAATTCTTTGTGATATCTGTAACCATATCTGGTTTAATAACTGGCCATGTACCTTCACCACGGTTCAAAATACCCTGGTAACCCATAGCCTGTGCTTCACGATCGCGTACAAGTTTAGCATCAGTTGTGCACCACTTACCTGGAATCTTTTTGATTGCAAGGCCTGTAATAGAATACTTGTTCTTAGAAGCAAATGCTGGAGCCGTAGGATCTGTATAATATGCATTTACACTGAAACGCACCTTATTAGCCCAGTTCAAGCTATCATTTACGTTATCGTCATCATAAGCCATAGCCTTGAGTGTCACAACACCAGCCGCAGCAGTAGCATAAACACGAGCTCTCTTATACTGAACGTTGATTTGCTTCTTAATAGCCTCTGCAATAGTGTCAGCAGTATCACCTGGCTTAGTTATATACTCATAAGACTCCGTCCACTTGCGATAACGAGTAGGCATATCTTTAAATGTAATACGTATAACGATACGACGTTCCCCTTTAGCAAATTCGCTGATAACTGCAGAATCTACTTTACTAAAATCAATAGTAACGGTATCTTCACTATTATTAAAGTGTGTCCGTTTAACCATTGATATAATATCATCACGCTTAATTGTATTTGACCACTTAATAACAGGAACATAAGTAACATCTCCATCCTTTGTACGATGCGCTACATTCTTGCTAGTTATAAATCCAATACGGAACTTTTTAGTGTTTGTATTAACCGTATAAAGATCTGACTCTGCAACACCATCCATATTCATCATTATAAACTTACCAGCGTCAGTGCTAGGTGTATTCTTATCTGTTGGAGCTGTAGGCTTTGCTGCACATACTCCTGCTCCAGTACCTACAAGTACTGTATTTACATATGTAATCATAATTTATATATTTAATTTTTTCTACTCCCTCTATTTATATAATACTAGACCTAACTAGCTGAGGTTTCCACGTTAAAATTATTCTTGAGTATTCACTTCATTTGTAATGGTTTCATAACGTTTATCTTGCTGATTTTCGATATACATCTATGCAGCAATCTTAATTATTTCATACATTACATTATCATTGAAATCCGTATACTCAACAACCGGATTTTCAAGAGAAATCTTATTAGGGGTTCTTAAATAACCTATCTTATAAGATTGTATTTTATATTTCTTATCTGTTAATAACTAACAACCGTCGACAATTCTAATTCTAAGAGGTCTTGCTTTATGTCGTGTATAATGAAAATCTGTCAAAGAATTATTTATTCTATGCATATAACTATCTCTAGTACATTCGAATACATGAGTGTTCATTAAATGCTCATTTGACAAATTTGAAATAACAACATCTTCATTTAAAATGTATAAAAAATCTGACGGATAATTCACCTAATATGAATCATAATCTGGATTAGAATTTGAAGTTAAAAAATCATCTTTTCCATATTCTCGTTCTTTATACAGATTAATAAGATCCTCTCTTCGTTTTTCAGTTTGTTCAAAAGATGTTTTATGTATTAAGTCTCCATTAAATCTAAGCTTTACAAACTTAGAAACAGCCTGGTTCAACCAATACATAGAATCGTCTGTGTTTGGCTTATTAACAGCATCGTTTATCTTATTTATCTCTGTTTCAAAAGAAACTAATATATTTAATGGTGTCATTGTTCAGTCTGTTCTTGTTGTTTTTGCTATTGTGGTTGTTTCTTATTACCACCAAGCAATAAAAATTTATATTGACTTATATACATCTAAACAGCTCCATCTACAATATCATTAAAAGCAGAAAACGGCAATGAACAAGTACTATGTATAGCACCTTCTGACATGTCTTCATCATTGTAATTCTATAGATTGAATCTATAAGGGTACGCATAATACACTAAATCTACTGATTTTATAACTGTATAATTATCGTGTATTATTTTTATACAAGAATCATTATTTATAGTACTTTCAAATACTACAAAAGGATATCTTAAAATATTACCACTATTAACATAAGAAGTCATAATACTAGCAACATCTTCCTACTTTATCAATTGATTTGGTGCAGTATTGGTAGATGGTTTTATAACACCACTTGTTCTAGGATTCTTATAATTATAAGGCATAGAACTAGTAGATCTGATATATCTGTAATAATCAGATGGTTTTTGAATCGTTGTACAAATATCCATACTATCCAAATCTGATATATTACTTGTATATATATTCTTATGTCTAACTAATGATTTTAACATTTCCACTGCTTTGATCGCAGGTCCTGTTCCGTTTTCTAATTTATCTTTTGCGAGAATCAAACCGTCGACATATTTTAATACATATTCACTTAAAAATGAATATATTGTATCTGTATCCAACTTTTCTTCATTTGCAAAAGATGGATATATTTCTATTATTCGCCTTTCGAATTCTATGGCGAGTTGTCTTGTCTATTCTCGTGTCATGATTCAAAACTGTTTAATGAAGCTTTCGTAGAAAGTCTTGGCGATTCAACTATTTCTGCAGACATTATGATTGCCATATTTATAACTTCTTCAGCAACATGGTCTGGCAGTTCAAATAAAGTATCATCTGTATTACCTACAAACTTCTCAGGCTTTTTAATATAAGTACATCTGAATTCTTTTAAATCATCTAAAGTATGCATATACGGATCGAATAATAAATGTATTTTCTAACCTCTTATGTATATAACTGGATTCGGGATCCAAGGTACATTTGTAGAAGTTTGTTTAAATTTACGAGCAATATCGTTACTTACAAGTTGTACCATTTCTCTAGTATCTGGGGATACAAGTTGTTCTCCTTGAATGAAAAACAACATAGATGGTGGAATATTGTAAGTAACTTCATTAAAGTCTTTCGGACCTACTCTGTTCAAAGCATCTGTCTATATCAAAGCTCTGATATCTTCAATTGCTTTATTATCGCCCTCAAAACCAACTTTTCTCGTATTATTACCAGTAAACTTATTTGAAACAACAGCTAAATACGCTTTGTCTAAAATTGTTAGTATTTCATAATCAGTAAGCGACGGATATGACGATGTAGTGGTCATCTTGTCATATTCTATCAAAAATTTAGTTTTTATATCACCATGCGTCATACGTCGTATTATTTAATTATTTACTTTCTACTTGGTTTATAATCGAAAGTTTAAGGTCTTGATTTTTCTTTGCATCAAGATAAGCAATAGCATCTTGTTTAGAATCTGCAAACAACTCACTACCATAATAATAATGAGTTTTATCTTTGCGGATAACACCTTTTGCAATAGCACTCTCAAGCAAGAATTCTGTTTCCTTTGATTTATTGTTTACCCAAACGTCAAAGAACTTCTTAGGATTCTTATCAACAAGACCAAACAACGTAGATTCAACAAGCTCATTTGATAATGTATCTGACTTAAGACCAAACAAACGCAAACATTTACGCATCTGATCCAATGACAGTTTGTCGAATTCTTTGATAGCATCTCTACGCATCTTATTAATCTTGTTCTGCTCAATAGCCTCTGCCTGCTTATTGATTAAGAGATAATCCTTACTAGCTGCAAGTTTATCCAAAGATGTAGCAACACGCTTATGACCTGTCAAGAACTTAATAATCATCTCCTGTCTAGGATATGTATCATCAAGCAACAATGGTCTAGAACCAATCTTTACTACAAAGTTCTCCCAATAAGGACTGCTCTTAGCAAGAGTTCCTTCCGCAAGACCTAGAACTTTCTCATAATGTTTCTCATCTTCTGGGGTGAGACCCGTATATATCGACCCGGAACGAGTAAGGTAGGGTGCAATATAGTCAAAACATGACTTATATTTAATTAAACCCGCCCAGGGATTTTTCTTCATTATTTTTAATTCAACTACCATAATTTAAAATTAGTATGTTGTAACGTCGGACATTGGGGATAAATCCCCAACTCGATCGTTAATTATTATATATTGTTATTAGGCTGCTACGTTATAAGCACCTTTATTCGTAATGTCTGTATCCTCAGCATCACAGTACAGAATACCACAAGACAGCGGATTACGAAGCATAATACCCTCCTCACCGAGGAAGTGAACCTGGTAACCATCACGGCTGTTAGAACGTACTGTATTAATACTATTGCTATATCCAGCTGGAGTTACAGAACCTGCTGTACACCACTGTACAAACTCACGACCCTTACGACAAACCTTAACAACGTTTGCCTGACCATCACGCTGACCAAGATCAACAAACAAGAATGTGTATGACATCAATGGTTTACCTGTAACCGGATGCAACTGACGGAACATTTCCATATTATCAAACAGAGCACAACGCTTAACTGTAAGCTCAATACCGTTAGTCATCTTATATGTAGTAAACTGACCACCGAGTGTCAACTCCTGACCAGAACCAGTGATAAACTTAGTATCAGTAAGCTGGAATCCAGCTGCCTTCTCACGAAGTACACGGTCAAATTCTCTAATCATTTATGTTTAGTTCATATCGTTAATACAAACCGGTTTTTATTGACCAAATAAAAACCCTCATATTTTCATATGAGATCAGACTATATCTTCAACCTATAAAAAGGTTGTCCACCATTTCGATTTCACTTGAAACCTACTCCTTTCGGATAGTCGTTGAACGTTCTTAACTAAATAAGTTAAGCTTCGCTGCTGATTGCCTCCAACTTAATGGTAAGGTTTTCCAGCAATTAGATGGATTTTCAAGTAACATTACTGCTACAGGGAGCTATGTTGTTAACCCATTTCTCCTGTCAAAGCGATAAACTTACGCTCCTGTGTACCGAGAATATTATAACACAGATCGAACAGATAATCCTCAAGCAGCTCAGCTGTCAAATGTGTATAATAACGTACATTAGCAGGACTAATCTGCTCAAACAAACCTGCAGAGATTGGCACAGGTCTTCCATTTTTACCTCTAAGAGCATATGTACCATCAGCATTACGGTTAGAACGAGAGAACAGAAGGAACTTCTCCTCACGACGTTTCCACTCACGAAGAGCCAACCAATACTGATAATCAGACCACAAATAAGAAGTCTTACCTGTCTCAGGATCCTTCAATGCGATAGCAAGTACTGTAGAATAAGCATCACCTGTAATATCGTAAGAAAGACGAAGAGTTGTAAGGTTATTACGCATCTTAAATGGAGTCTGATAGCTGATGATATCTGCCTCATCACTGTACTCCTCGTATGCAGAACCAATACGGCTTACCTGACGACCAGGAAGAAGGAACTCACCAGGAATATATGCTCCTGCGAAACCATCTGCTACATAGCATTCATATACCCATGTAGAACCATCCTGATAAGGTACACCATTTACACGTACCTGATAGTTTACATTATCGAAAGCAAGTACAGCACCAGGACCGAAAGCTTTTTCCTCAAGTCCAATGTAGATAGGAGCTCCATTCAAACCTGGAGTAACAGTATTCGCATTGTTAGAAGTAATCTCTGCACCATCAGCCTTAGCCCAACGAATATTTACAGCCTTCTCCTGGTCAACCATTACTGACCACTCGTACTCACGATTCTCAATAGTCATAGTCTTACCGAGACCACCAGTAATCATGTCGATAGCAGTAGATACACCATCATCCTTAGTACCAAATACCAAAGAAAGAAGACCACTAATCTCATGAGGTCTTGTAAGAAGTGCGTTTGAAATCATGTTCTCATCAACCAAATCAGAGAATTTACGACCTCTGTAAAGCTGAAGATTATTTAAAAGTGTATTCATAAATTATTTATTATTTGATTAATTGTTATTATAGCCACCTTGACGCAATGTCAGCTACTGAACGTTTCTTGTCATCTATATTAAAACTACTATGATTCTTAGTCTAATATCTTAACATTTTTCTAAGTTTTTCTGCAGCAGTCGTTTGACCAGTGCGCTTGGCTTCTCCAATGAGGGCGTCGCCTTTCATAGTGAAGTACGCAGACTCTATGAGATTTTCTATCAAGTTTTTCTGGAAATCTCTTTGATACTGAGTGATTCCTTCTGAATCAACTTTTGTAATGTAATCAAACAATGCTTTTCTATCTTGTTTTGGAATAGCGACACCTCTGATATTGTCTAGAGATGAAATAGTATTGTTCAAATCTGTTACAAATTGTCTAGCTTGCTCTTGTTGTGCCATTTGCTGCTGTTGCTGAAGCTGTTGCTGTTGTTGCAACTATTCTTCTTGATATATTTTCAATCTTTCAACAGCGTCGTTAGCCTCATCTTCAAGCATATCAGCATCTTCATATCTTTCTATCTTCTTATTAATCTACTCATCGGAGTAACCGGATAGTTTTAAATAATCACGAACTGCCATCTTTTGATTAGATTCATCCTCCATATCCATATTATCATATTCAATAGTTTGAGACATTCCATTATAGAAATCTTCAAACTTTCCACCATTCTTAACATATGCGTCAAGTTGTGCTATACGATCGTCTGCATATTGAGGTTTGGAATTCTCAGCAACCGTATCTTCGATATAGTTGATAAGACCTTCCATTGAATCTGGTTTTTCATCGTCTGCTACATCCCATCCTAATTCTTCAGCGAACGCGTCAAAGAACAATCTAACATTCTGTGTTTCAAGCTGATCTGCCTCATTATCTGTTTGATCATCCTGTCCATCTGAAATATCATCAGGATTATTATTCAAATCATCCTGATTTGGAATAGGAGTAGTATCATTATTGTCTGGATCAATTACTTGATCATCGTCTGATCCACCAACGTTGTTGGGATCATTATTGTCGTCTAAGTCGTCAATATCATCATAGATTGGCGTATCTTGTATAGTTTGGTCATCATCCATGTTAGATACAGGATCTGTTACATCGTTATCATAACCAAGCTTACTTAAAGCATTATCAAATGTTGATAGACTGTTTTTCTTTCTTGCCATAATTATATATAATAATTAGTTAAATTAAATTAAAATTTAAATTGCTGCTCAATGTGCGAAATTTCTCGCAAAATTGGCACGTTTGCGTAATGTTGAGCTATATTTTCCTTTGGGTGCGCTCAACACCTGTCTAGCAAACTCCTAGACACCCATGTTATGCTCATTAGCGGCTTCAGTAAATTTACCTCTATTTGCCTTCTTTATATGTATATCTTTTCCAGAGTTGTGATTTTGTGATTGTTGTAATCCCAAATCTCTCCATTTATTAGGAATATGTATATCCGCACCTTTTACAAGATTACCTAATGTACCATATGGTTCTTGTGTCATATGACCATATATAGCCATGATTTGTTCGTTAGTCGCATCCGGGAACATCTGTCTTATTATAGACGCACCATACGGTCCATGACCATCTCCTGTCCATAGTTTACCTGTATCATGCATTAATGTTGGAAACAATGCTTCATCTGGATAACCAAACTTTAATGCTCTTCGATAAGCATCTCTACTATGTAAAAATGTATTCCAGTCGGTTTTATGCCATTTCGTATTTTCTAATCTATGTTGAGGTGTATACCCATTAGGTATGTTTTTCAAAGCTTCTCTGTATACTTCTTTCAACTTATCTACATTGATACTTTTATCTTTGTTTATAATATCTGAAATATTAAAATGACGTCCTGTATACATTTGATAAGTTGGTTCGTTAAATTGCATACGTGGTTGTTTAGTATACTATTTACCTAAAAGTTGTATTTTCTAATTTAAATCAATACGTTTATCTGGTAACACAACACCTTCATAACTATATCTTCCATTTGGAAGTTGTTCAAACCACGAAAGATTATCTGTTGGCATTTCTCCAGTTTTAAATCCTATTCGCTAACCGGCACGTAATTTGTTAATGGGCTTTGTTATATAAAAACTGCGGTCTATTCCGGTTGGTACTTCTACACCAACTCCACCTTCTAATACACCTATGTGTCCTATCCCAGATGTAGACGTTCCTCCATCCCATAACGTACCGTACCCAGCCTATGTTCTATTACCATGAGAAGATCCTTGTTTTCTTTTAAGTTTAGTTATTTTTTCCTCCTAGTTTAATTTTTTATACCAATAACCATCTTTAGACCAAATTTTGTTTTCCATAGCATTGCGTCTCCATGCATCAGGAGTTCCGCTGACCAACGAATTTTTAGAATCTTCTGTTGTTATATTCATACCGTACCTTCTTAAAGATTGTATTTCAGGCGTTTCTGACCATCTATACCAGTTATACGGAGAATTAAAATATTCTGGCCCAACTGTACCATCCCAAGCTTTTACATTTTTATTTAAGGTGTTAGACAATGCTTTATTGCGCAACCAATTTCCAACTTTTGTATAACTAAAATCTTTAACAAAATCATTCACCAATTGTTTACCTGCCTATCCAACACCTTTAAACAAAGGATAACCTGCAGCTGTTTCTACAATCATTTCTCCAACAGGATCTACTGGAGAAACTGGTATTATCTTCATTTGCCGATGTTCTTTTCCAGATCTATCTATCCAATTATAAAACTCGGATTCTGGTGTATTCTAACTGTATAATTGTTTTAACTGATCATCAGAGTATTTTGTCGTATATAACTTGCCCGAATCATCAATAAAATCCCATGTAGATTTATCATTTGGGAGTCGTTGTATATATGGAGTTACTTTAGTTGTCGCAGCGTTTATATTTGGACCTGCAAAATACTAATCACCATCTTGATAAATCATTTGCTATCCATCATCAGTTCCTATATCAAAACAATCCTTACCTCTTTTGTATCTTTTAGGTTTTACGATAACTTGAGGTAACTATCCTTCGTATCTAGTACCATCGTCCATCCATAGCGGTTTGTTATCAAACGTTCTAAGTTGTACACCATTATCTTCACCATCTATTATATAATTAATACGATCATCCATTGATATAGGTGTTTCTTTAGGAGAAATATACTTATGATCACTTACCCAATGGCCACCTTTCAACCCTTTCGGATTAAATCTTGGATCTATTTTACCAGAATATATAGAAAGATCACTAAATGTAGGATGATATACTGTTTTATAAGTATCATCAAAATGTGCTCTAGGATCGTCATTTAGAAAACGATACGCATTCTCTGGATTAGAATTATACCACCCTTCATAATCAAAAGTGTTATCTTCGTCAATTTTTAAATTTTTATATTTGGCTGCTTTTGTTTTCCAATCCTAATAAGACATATCCTTACCATCATCAAAAGACTATAATATTCGTTTACCCTTTCTGCGTAAACCTCTTATCGTTTTCTTGCGCACATAGTCTTTCTTTTTCTACCATGTTCTCTTAGGCTTCTGTATAGTCATCATATCCATAATCTTTTAAAGTTGTCATCTATAAAGGCATCTGTCCATTAACCATAGCATTATATGCCGTCATAATATCTGGCAAATTAGATTTATACTGTGTAACTTCACTCTCTTCTGGTTGAGGTGTTACGTATGCATGAGGTATTTTATCTGGGACAATCTGAGGTTTTTGAACATTTGTATTATCTGCAGGAATAGTTTGTTTCTAAGACTGTTCTACTTGTGGACCAAAATCAGATAATTTCATAAGAGGATCTTTATAGAACATCTATTGATTCTTTATCTCATCATTGATCCACTTATCAGCCTGTTTCATCTAACCTAACATACTTATATAATGATCTGGAGAATCACTATAATATCCATGTTTACCTAATGTACGAGCATAGTTTGAAGTATTAGCTATACCTAATGCACCCATCTTGTTTATAAGATTTACATATGCTTTATAGAAAGCCTCATCATCTGCAAATGTAGTATATGTTTTACCATTATAACCATAACCACCATAATTATGTTGTTTTAAAGCTATATTAGATCTTCCATAGTTAGACTCATATGCTAACTAACGAACCATATTATCCAATGCAGCTAATGGTAAATTATGTGCTTTCAAATACCTATATAAACCTCTACGATGCGTTTTTACAAACTCTTGATACGGATTCTTACCTCTTTTAAAATCTGGAAGTGGATTCCCGATCATATCCCAATAAGACTCGCCAGTTTGTTTTTGTCTGGCGAGTAATTCTGATGGTTTATTATAATTATGTATCATAATTATTTTTCTCCTGTTACTTTATTCTTTAATGCCGTTCTTGCTTTCAATTGCTCACGCTCCATTGCAGCATCATCTTTCTATTTTTGTAACTTTGATTCATGCTACATTTGCTCTTTAGCAAGTTTTATTTTCTGATCCTCTATATCACGTTTCTGTTTAATCTCGTAATCTTTTGTATATTGATCAGCACGAATCTTCATCTCGGCTGTCGCATTTTTTGCGATTTCCATAGGATCTGGAATATTATTCATATTAGCATCCTTATTTTCTGTACCACGGTATGCACTAATTTCAGCTACTGCAATTTTAGTAGCATTATCTTGATCAATCTGATAACGTGTAAGATCCATCTGAGCTTCTTGAAGCATGAGTTCTTGCTCTTTAGCTTGATTCTGCATTTCTTGAATCTTCTGTTCTTGTTCTGCTTGAGCTTGTTGCTGCTGCTGTGCTTGTTGTTCTTGACGAGTCTGCATATCTTTGAGCTTCTATTTAATGATATTAAAGTTATCATTTGTAAGAATCTCTGCTGCTTCTAACAACGATGCACCATTTTGCATAGCTGGTTGTATAAGTTGTTGTAATTTCTATATGTTTTCAAGATCTTTAGATGTATCTGATACAAACACATCCATATCTTCATAATAGAATTTCTGTGTCACATTCAAAAAGGCACGTTCTCCATTATCAAATATATATTGTAACTTATCTTTACCTGTAGCTTGCCATGCACCTTTTGCTGTATTTAACAACATATTCAATACATGTCTTTTAACCTAAGCATGTACCCAGAATAAAGGTTCTGTAATATGTGAAGATTGTGTAACACTGCGTTCTACATTACCTACAAGTTCTGATGTACTTATTGCACCCTAACGCTGTTCTGTAATACCTGATATAGTTCCGGCAAGTTGTTCTATCTTATCCATAAGCTGTATATATTCAGCTATTACATTTGACATTGTAAGATCAAGAGCTGTTATCTGATTAAACTGCGCAGGTTTACCACCTTCACGACCTGGGACATTCCATTGTGTATCATATGGGTTTATAAAATTAACACCAACACTTGACAAATAATGCATCCATTTATCAACTGTAATACCCATAGATTTAGGTATCTGTGTAACGTCCATATTTACAACCTTACCTTTATCTCTAGCTATTGCAAGTTCTAGTCTATACCATAATACAATATACATATATTGCAAAGGTTTAAGAATACTTACAAGAGATCTCGGTCTACTATTTGTATTACTATATACAGCACCACAATAAGGTAGTTTCTAACTATTAGGATTATCAATACTTACATGTTGGTACTCAATAGGTTGTATACCAAAATATAAATCATTACTGCATCTATAACCCTCCCAAACTTCGATAACCCAATCTGGTTCTATAGATATTTCATTTCCTGTAGGTTGATATGTTTCATCAACAATGTCTACCTACATCTAACCCTATTCGTCTTGTGTTGTCACATAGTTTATTTTCTTAAAAGATTTCCAACAACAGTGCCATACGTTTACATTATGATTACCTTTTTCATCATATATAGGATTATCATAAAAATGTAACTAAATACCTCTGAAATCATCACGAATACCGTGTTCTCCTAGATTATTTGCAGGTACAGCGTTTATTAACTCTTCAAGCTTAATAAGATCTTTTTCTGTAAACTTATCATAATATCTATCATAAACCTCTGTAATAGGTAAACGCATTCTTCTACAACACCATGCTCCATCTTCTATAAATTCCAAATCAGGACTTTTATCATAAGAAAAATACATAGGGTTCACTCTTTCCATATAAGGCTCTGAATTTAAAACACCAACATAATATACTTCCTAGCCGCTAATGAGTGCATCTTTCCAGCCTTTGATAAACTCGTTATCGATGCCTAATTTTTCACGCAAATATGTAAGTGTATGATATGCAGTGTTTTCTACAACATCCTTATAATCTTTGTCCATGTATTTAGCAATCTATTCTGGAGGCATTATCTCTCCATTTTGAAGCTGCTCCTAAAACTATTGCTATTCTTCAGGACCCATTTGTGCCATTACTGCAGCTTGCATGTATTGCATTAATAGCTATTTCTAAGTTTCCATTAATTCGGAAGTAGCTTCTTGTGATGTACGAACTACTCTAAAATTCAATGGTCTCTTAGTTTCCTCTCCGATTAGAAGATCTATTTTTGGTCTAATGATATTAAAATCCTAAGGTGTTGCAGGAAAACCTTCTTCTACCTTAAACGGATTAGTTATTTTCTTAAAATCTTTTTCATCGAAGATACTGTTATACAGATTATAATAAGTCTGTATCTCTCCATGTGCAGTATGCGTCTATCCCCCTGAAACGATATTGCCTTCGCCAATAATATAATTTACGCAATCATGCTGCCATTTCTCATTTTTCTTCGATAGCGGTAATTTCTGCTAAGGGAATCTCGAATTATATAAATTATCTTCTACCATTTGTTAAAAATTAAATATTGACGAATCTTCTTCCTAAGGACCGTCGTCCCACCATTGACTACTAAACAATGGTTTTTCAAAGAGTTCGACTTGTTTATTCTGTTCTTTAGCACTAGATACTTTTACTTGATATAATTCTTCTCTATAAATCATAACCATGCATAGTGCTATAACACGGTCTACATTACGAACCTAATCATCCATTATTAATTCTTCTATTAAAGGTTCGCTAAATATTCTTTCTATATTTGGATGTCCTGGTTCATATTCTTCCATCATCCATTCTAGTATTAAACCTTCGCCATATGCTCTTATTTGTTTTGTCATATGACAACCTTTTCTACGCTATACTGTAGAGTTTTTAAACAATTCACTAATTACTTTATCAGGCTAATCAGCTAATAAGTAATCGCAATGTTTATTTGTAAAATATGGGTATATACCTTTACGTTCGTTCTCAAATAATAACCTAGCGTTATAAAATAATAACAACTTACGAACGTTTTCATAATACTCTTCTGCTGTATCTGGTCTACCAGAATATTCGGCTACTATTACATCTGTCCAAGCTTCTCCTGCTTGTACACGTTTAAATATAAATGTAGACCCTAATGAATTTGTAAAAGATTCATCATGGTCATAAGGGTCACATCCTCCTATATATAATCCAAACGGAGGATCCTTTACTGGGTACTCCCATATAACAACTGATCCTGCAGGTTTCTAATCTTTCTTTAGTGGATAATTAGTAATATCTCCAGTTTTCTTTTCTATTGCTATAACTCCACCGTCACCATCCCATTGCAAATCAACTATGTGTTTCATACTCTATAATTTTTTATTAGTACGAATTCTTGTAAGTTGATCCATTAATAGTTTGCGCGGAAATATGTTTTTACCAAGCTCTAATATAGCTTCTTGTGGTTTTATCGGACGTTCTGATATAAATCTATCTATGGATTGCTAACTAGCACCACCATCTTTAATAATGTTACGTTGTTTTATAAGTTCCTCAATTGTTTTTTCACGAAGACTGTTTCCATCTTCATCCATATAGATATATTTACCATCATCGTCAAACGATTCAAGATTACTCCATGCAGGTACGAAAAAACCACATTCTGTTTGTTCTGCATTATCATCCCATATATTTGGAAATGATAGAACATTATAAGCTTTTGGTTTATAAAATAATGCTTTCAAACCATCGAACGACGCACCTTCTGTTCCGCCTGTGTTATGTGTAACAATACCGTTGCATATATAGTTATGTTGTTCGTCTGCTGTAAGATTATATATATCTTGTTCACCAATATCTTCAATATTTACAATTTTTTCAGCATGTACCCCAAGTACGTATTTATGATATTGAGCAACATGTTCTTGTGTGTATAACATCATCAAATCTAATGCTGATTGTTTATATGTAACAGCACACGATATACATTTTGCGAAATTTCCAATACTTGTTATATCATTAATTGTCAATCTCCAGTGTCCTGGTCCATCTTTTATAACTTTACCATTAGAAACGTGCTTTCGATATTTAGTTTTAATAAAGCGTATGCTACAATGAACACCGAAATGTATCAACACTTCCTCAATCTATCGTAATAATGGTTCCTAACACTATGTTAATGTTATACGAGGTTTTCCGGATTTATCAATTTGTATATATCCGTCGGTGTCAAACAAACCACCTATTAATTCCGCTAAAGATTCTTGATCATATTGATGTATATTTACTGGTAATCGTTTCTTATCTTTTACCTGACCATAAATACCGAGTTCTCGTAATTTTGGACAAATTCCTTTTATGCGAGTTTCTTTATAAATTTTACCATCTTTAGTAATACGAACTGGTCTATCTAACGAAGTATTAAAATGTGTTTCTATGTATTCATTTATTTCGTTATCACAATTTGACAACCTTGGCGTTTTATCAAAACCATAACTACCATCGCCAATTAACCAACCAACAACTCTAGGTTCCCACATTTTTTTAGTTCCAAAGAACGGAATGTTGTCGATAACGCCGACCTATTCACCAATTTTACATTTCGAAGCTTCATGCCACTTCCATTGTTTCATTGTTTGATTTTCTTTACGTTTTCCAGGAACTCTTTTTGTCAAACCGGCATGTGACCATAAAATCGGGTGGTCCGTACTACATTCTAATATTCTTCCAGTGTTTGTGGTTATTCTAACACATGGTTTTTTAGCCGGTGGATTGAAATGTGATATATGTTGCTAAACAGCCTAATAAGTATCCCAACCTAAAATACCATCCTCTTTATGTAAATCTTCAATATTAACACAATTTCCAGAAGAAGTCCATACTTTTGTACCTTTACATACACATCCAAAGGATATCATCAATCCAAATGCAACACCATCATCCGTTTCTACAGCAGGTTGTTCAACACGCCAAGCATCTAATAAACTTGGGAATTTACCACTTTCTTCCCACAATACTAATCTACCACGAGTACCACGAATACGTTCAGGATCGTTTTTCAATGTAATACCTGTAATACTTGATAGATAACCCTATTCTGTCTATTTACCAAATTCGTCAGTAACTTTGTAACCAGATACTCGTTCCATTCTTGTAGATGTCAAACGTTGTTTTGCCCATGCTGTATTCTTATCTATAAAATCCATGATCTGCCATGCTTTTGTAAGCAATCCATCTCCGATTAAGAATTTTTGTTCTGATGCAACTGCAAAATTTTTAGAACCTGGTATGAGTTCGTAATTACGAACTAACATTGAAGCACCTTTAAAGCTATATCCACGTTGTCTACATTTTAACACTGCCATGTGTTTACCGACTGTTTCTGCTTCTTCTACAGCATTAAAATAATAATAATCATAATCCCAAAATTTAGGGAAGTCAAATATACGCTCTCTTCTTTTTCTTGTATCACCATTTCTATCAACATATTCTGTTTCTATTAATCGCATAATTGGACAATAGTTTAAATAAAAATAATGATAACCTGTAATCTAATCTCCATCTGGAGCAGTATACCCATTTAAACATCTATCTGTTTCTCGCTCCCAATATTTAACATAATCTGTAGTACCTCTGGGAGCTAAGGTATAACATTTATGCACTTTAAAGAATTCTGCAGCTTCACAGAATTTTTTTGTGTTTTTTATATGCTAATTAAAATCAACCATTACAAATCCAATTTATTTTCGTTGGAAATTATTATTCTGTCTCCGTCATCATTTGTAAACAAATAATGATACATTTCGTCATGCAATACAACATTTTCTTCTCCCACTTTTGTTATATTTCCAACTGTTTTCCAATCTGCAGAAAGTGACAATTCTTTATATTTATTGTCATTTTTTCCTTTTATACTTACATTCATAATTATTTAGGACTTTCATAAAGACCTATAATACCACCACCTTTTACACGACCAGTTTCAGCTTGTTCAGCCTTCGCTTGTTTCATAGCGAGATCTAAGGATTTAATAATACCGCTTATGTCTTTCAACAGTTTCGATACTTTAGTAGCAGTGTCTATATCAAGGTCTTCTTGTGAATAATCGTTCATTACATTCATTATCGCCTCAGCAGCATGTTTTGAAGACGTTAACAATCGTGTCATAGGTGTTTCTTGAAACTCGTTGAAACGTTTAGCTAATTCTTTAATTTCAGCTGTTGGTTCATAATGTTCATCTTTAAAAACATCTTTTGCAACTCTCCAAGTTCTTTCTTTTTCTGGATAAGCCTCATAAGGTGTATTCCATTTATAACGCCATATTATAAATTCTATTTCTTTTAAAGCCTATGCTTTATCTTTAGCCTTATTATAATAATCTTTAAATGGAGGTATTGCAAGTTCGTCTGTTTTTAATATAATTTTATTTCCTTGTATATCAAACATATTTGTATATATGTATAAACACGATAAGGGGGTACCCAAGTGGATACTCCCTTATCAATGCAGTTGTATAATTAATTACGCATCCGCCTCAGCTACAGACGACTCTGTAACCGCCGCTTGAGTCTTTACTTCGTCGTCACGAGTAGGTTGCTCTGCGCTAATATTGTCATTTTTTGTACCTGTGGAACCATAACCTTTATCACCACGCTCTGTTTCACTTAATTCAGATGCTTCTACTACTGTAATATCCGGAATTGGGACAATTACCAATTGGCAAAATCTCTCACCTTCTTGATACACTGCAGGGATAACATCAGTTGTATTTCTGAATATAGCCTTGATTTCTCCACGATAATTGCTGTCAATAACACCTACACAATTCGATTGTATCAAAGATGTTTTAAACACACTACTACGTGGAAACAAAAGACCTACATGTCCTTCTGGAATCTCTACAGCAAGTCCTGTATGATACTCCAAAAGAAGTTGATTACAACTATTACGTACAGGTATGATTTCTGTACATGTTAAATCTAAACCGGCGTCGCCTTTGTAATTTTTGATTGGCATAATAGCCTTATCGTTCAATCTTTTAAATTTCAGTTCCATATATGCTTTTTTTATTATTTTTAATAGCGCAGTATTTACGAATCGAACGTAAATCTCTGTATTCATTCCATACAGCGAAATTCCATTATTCCAATACCGCTGGTAGCCCCACTAGGATTCGAACCCAGACTAAAAGGGTTCAGTAAACTCGACTGTTGCATCCAATCCTAAGATCAGTCTTCTCGTTCAGTCTGTCACGCTGCTTTCGCTTGCGCCTCGTCAACATTGTCTTCCGAGTCAATTAGAGAAGATTCTAATAACGGATTATTTATTATCCCGCTATCATCCAATATTTTCCAATGACTGTTCAACCAAAAATTATCTTTGTTGTACATGATAGTTCTAGTACATGTTTTCACACGTTTTGTTTTAACTTCATTATTCTCTATTAAAGCTTTTGCAGCTTCTACAAGAGAACCATATCTTGCTAACTCATTCCAATTTTCATCATACCTTATTATATATTTTTGATTGGAATGTTTTTGACCAGATTCGTTAACTATTTTTGTAACAACACATCTACGTATTCCAAGAATTGATGATACTTTTTTAACATTTTTAACTTCGTTATATTTTTTTTCAACTATGTTTCTTATTTCTTCCGAAATATCATATTTAGAATTATTAAGTTGTTGATTTCTACTACCATATGTAGAAGTCTGACTATGACAATTAGGACATAGAAATCTAAGATTCTCTAATCTATTGTCATTATTTATTCCGTTTATATGATCAAGTTCTAAACTTAACGTTTTCCCTTGCCATTCGGTACATCCACATATTGCACATTTATATGGTATTAAGTTGTTTTTAATTATGTATCTTCTCAATACTGTACGTTGATGTTTACAATTTTCTTTTAGTATATCTTCTTTCTTTACATTGTTTAGCTTGGTAGTTTTTATAATAGCAGATCTCCCTTTGAATATAGAATGGTCTAAATTCAGATCATCCATTCTTCTTTTTACTTGAGAATATCCCCAAGAGTTTCCTTTAACTGTATAACCAAGTTTAAACAACACTTCAGATATTGTTGAACTTTTCTTGAGTAACTCAACAAACTGTTCGTCTGAGAGTTTATATATTTTATTTTCCATTATTATATATTCAATTATTCATTGGACAAAAGAGCCTTCTGTGCTAACCGTTACACCATAGGGCAATATGAGGCATTTTAACGTCGGAGCCTCTCGACGGTTTATACAATGAAAGTTTTCAATAGCTTATTGTAGTAATTCGGGAATCGAACCCGAGATTTGATATCCTCCAAGATTACTTGTTATTGTTACTTCTTACGAGTAACCCAATTCCAAAATCTCTTAAAGATATTTGGTTTCTTTTTGCAAATACATTCTTCACAAGGATCCTCAAGTTGTATTTTATTATTCTCAAGGTCTGCCATGTAATCCGCCATAGCACTATTGATTTCATCTGCAACTTGTGCAAAATATGCATTTACTGCATAATCACGTATAATATTCATTTCAACATCGCGCATCGCATTAAACTTAGCGAGAACTACACACTTATACGGATCTGTAACTTGTGTAATTTTTGTAAGATCTATAACGATCTTCTTACTTTTATCGTTTTTCTTCATCTTCTTCGTATTCATAATTCAATTATGCGAACAATATTTTAAAGTTTTATTGTTTTTATATCGACGTTTTAGTTTAAATTTAAATAATTCGTTTAATAGAATATCATAATTGAAATCTAAATCTTTCATTTTATCAACTATATCCTTAAATTGAAACATTATTATTTGATGTACAATCTATTCGTCTTCATTTAAATTTAAACTTACTTGTTTGCATACAGTATCAATTGTTGACTACGGCTACAACATCATAAATGCATACGATTTGTGTATCTTTTACTAAATCGAAATACTGTGCAGCTCTATTTGGGTAGGCTATCGTATCTCCGACTTTGATATCTGTATCTTTATACTGATGTGGTACTTTTAACACTATTCCTTCTCTATAATCACAATCAACTTCTCTAGTCTCAGTTTTTGTACCTTCGAAATCAATTGCCTCAACACCGTCTTTATCTTTCTTCGGTTTCTTATCGACCGGAATAGGAACGACGAACTCTTTCTTTACTTTCTTGAGAGGTAGAGGTTTTACGAGAAATTTAGTAAGTGTTTCGTATTTAATGTGATCACTCACACTTTCAGCAACTTTTGTCTGATCTGTAACTTTAACTGTATTCATCACTTCTTAAGAGATCTAAGGTAAGAAACTGTTTTAATAAGATTTCGAAGAACTGTCTCTTTCTCAATCTTTACACAAGCTGGAAGATTTTTCATATCCTCATCAAGATTATCAAGATCGGCATGATAAGTCTCCAACATTGAATCCATTGTATCAAATACATTACAAAACTTATCAACTGGCTCAGAAAGATAACCATCTTCAATTAAAGCTTTTGCAAAATCTGGTGATATTGAATACACTGTTGTAGCTTTACTTGTAATGTCATTATTCTTACATACTGAGTTATATTCAGTTGTGTGTGTATTTGTATACATCTTTCCGTCTTCGGAGAGCTCAAACGTTTCGCCGGGCTCCATCCAACCATACGGCTTAATAACTGTTAATGTTTTATTCATATTTTTTAATTTTATATTTTAACAAAATCCTCACTACTCACATATCATTTTCGTGGTATCTGCATCTGTAACGGAATTTTTTATGCAAAAGGTTGCAACAACATAAAATTTTTTATAAAAATGCAACTTTTTTATGTTTTTTACGTTATATGTATGTAAAAAGAAGGAGAAGAAGGGGGACTATAGGGGGTTATTAAGGTAGTTTAAGCTGAGCTATATAAGTAATCTAGTAATATTGTAATCTATGTAATATTATAACCCTATAGTACTATATAACCTTTTATTGTGTAGAGTAATATATAAATATATACAACATATGGATAGAATAAACCCTAAGTATTATAAAGAACACCCTAGTGGTGTAGAATGTATAGATATAGCTAGACATTATTGTTTCAGTATAGGTAATGCTATAAAATATCTATGGAGAGCTGGTCTAAAACAAGAAAACGGTATGGACGATATTACAAAAGAAATAGAAGATCTTAATAAAGCCGTTTGGTATATACAAGATAGAATAAAACAACTTAAAGAGATACAAAAACAATCTGTCGATGAAAAAGAAACAAAAGAAGATAATAGATAAATATGATCCTGTGATATATCCAAGATTATTATATGTTTGTAAGAACTGTACACTAAAGGATTTACGAGATCGTTTTACTACAAGAAACTATACAGAAATATCTGATAAATGGGATCCTTCAAGTGAAACATTTACATTATATGCTATTGATAAGAAAACTAAAGATTATGTAATTGTAGTTTGTATAGATTATGAAAATAATAGTATGGAAGATTATATATCTGATATCTGTCATGAAGCAGAACATGTAAAACAATCAATCTTTGAGGATATAGGATTACCTACAACAGTAGATTCACAAGAAGCAGATGCCTACTTAGTAGGATGGGCTGCAAAATGTATATACACAACTTTTATAAAGAAATAATATGAAATTAGCATCACACAATAGTTTAAGTTTTGTAAAACCAAAGAAATGGTGGGAGAAACTTATAAATTTTACAGCAAAATGTCAATCACATGATATACAAACACAATACACAAACGGTGTACGTTTATTCGATATAAGATTACGTAGAGATTGGATTTCTTGTTATTCGCGTGAATACGATGCAATAGCTGCTCATGGATTGATAGAATATAGAGATATTATTATTCCAGATGTATTGGATTATCTCAATGAAAAATCAACAAAAGATGATCCTATATATGTACAACTAAATCTTGAAAATCTCAAATATGATGGTGGTAAAGATTATGTATGGTTTAAAGAATTATTTAAAAATTGTACAGAAACTTACAAAAATTTAATATTCTGTGGTGGTTATGTAAAATACCCTTGGCATAAAATTATAGATTGTGAAGATCCTTCTATATGTCAAAAGAATTGGGAATTTTTTAATTATAAAGATCAACCTACTACACGAAAAAAGATAAAGTGTTTCTTTTCAAATTTATTACACTTTACCCCAGAATATTGGGCTAAAAAGAATAACCAAAAATATAAATCTGATGGTACGTCTGCTGATTTCTTAATGTTAGATTTTGTACAATATGGGGACATTTGATTTCTTAAAAGCTGTAAGTTTGAATGCTGTGTTATATTACGCAGATTACTTAAGTTTATATTATACTTCTATACCTGTAACAGATACATGTAAATATTTTATAATTTATGGGACACCAGTGAATGCTGCATATATGGATGGACATTCTCCAATATATGATGAAAATAATCAATATTATAAACAAGCATTAGATGAATTATACAAAATTCAAAATAAAACAGGTAGATCTGGTATGATTTCATTCTTACAGAATTTATGCAATGTATTTGCTAGAGGGTGTGTGAATGGAGAACAAATGTTAGACTGTATATTGTATTATAAATCAAAGCGTGAAAAGAAAGATGCTAGGGCTAAATATAAAAACTATATGTCTAATATACGATATGAGCTACAACGAGAAGAAGACGGAGAATTGTACACCGTAGAATGTACAAAATATTTAAAACATAACGGTATCAAACCTAATTACGATGACTGCGAAAAGATTAATAGACTATTTAAAGAATCCTTAGATGATTAAAGCAATAAAAGATGCAACCGAAAGAGAAAATAAACGTTATAGATCAGGAGACTACAACATCTCTGATTACACGGGACAAAGTGGTGAGATATGATTTCCAAGGTTGGCCAGAATACCAAATAAGGGTTGTAGATCTCTTAAAAGTATTAAACATCCCAATAGATAATATATCTAAAGATATATTAGAAAAACACATAGAAATACTCGAAGATGATGGGATGGGCTATGCATAGAAGACGTATAAAGCTGTAGATTGCGGAGTAGATAATGATAAAATAAATATTTGGATATGAGACTTATAAAATCTAATGTAGAACAAATAAAACAGAAAAAAGGTTTGTCCGGTATTAAAAAACAGATAGAAATAGCTGGTAGAACATGTTATAAATCTGAAGATAAAATAACAAATAAAAGCTGTGAAGAGTTTGTACAACGTATGATAAATTCTGGTCATACTGCAATGTTAGAGCATGGAACAGTATATTTAACTGTACCTGCAGAAGATGCAAATAATGGTTATAAATATTCATTTAATAAGTATTCTAAAATTAATTTCGATCCTACAGGTAAAGATACCAACATATACGTAACAACAAACTATAGAGTTATAACTGAAAATAAGTGGGAAGATGACCTTAAATACCTTACAGAACCTACAAAAAACCACGAAAAGCGTCTGACTTTTAGGTTTATATGTGACCGTGGTGTTTCGCATGAATTAGTAAGACATAGAGTATTATCATTCGCACAAGAATCTACAAGATATTGTAATTATGTCAAAGATAAATTTAATGGTGAGATAACTTATGTAATCCCAACATGGTTAGAAGATAAATTACCAGAAGGTCAATATGTAGAATGGGATGGTGATTGGTGTGATATTGAAAAATTTACAATACAACATCATATTGATAACAGTATTGAAAATGAATTTGTACAAACATTACAAAATTTAGAGTATTCATACATGTATTTCATAGAAAGCGGATGGAAACCACAGCAAGCACGTAGTGTTCTCCCAAATGCATTAAAAACAGAGATAATTGTAACAGGATTTATATCAGATTGGCTTAGATTTATAGCTATGAGAACAGCTCCAAATGCTCATCCTGATATACAAAAATTAGCAAATATGCTATTGACAGATAAAGAGATTAAAAAGTATATAATAACAGACAAAAAGAAGTAATATGGGAGCAATAATTATAACAATAGTAAGTTGTATAGTAGCATTTACAGTAGGTTATTTTATAGGCTATTGTGATGGTGTAAGATATTGAATTATGATAGAGAGTACATTCCTCCTAGTAGGAGTTTTTATAGGGTATTATGTATGTTTGGTGTTACATAAAGATAAATAATATATGATCATCGGGGTTGACTTTGTCGATCTCGATTTTTTTTTTATTTTTTTTTATTATAAGTATATATAAACGCAAGACTAGGATTTTATATTATGAGTGTAAAAATGAGAGACAGCTAGATTCGACTCCCCAGGTGGCTAAGCTAGGAAAGACTACCCCCCGGCATTCGAATTGACAGTTGGCTAAATTGAAATCTTCAAGATGTTTGCAATAAAACAGATTGTAATATGACTAAGTATCAATTACGTCTGTCTACACGAAATCGTAATGGTTCGTGGACGCATCAGTACAGCAAGCTATATAATAGCGTTGCTGAAGCGTTCGCTAACCCTGCATTCGCTGCATATGTACAGCAGCATCACGTTGGTGAATATCACACCATCAAAGTGTTGTCTGTCAACGTAGCTGATGCAAACGTGTAGATAGTTGTTGGGTTATGCCTCCCAACGTGTAGACAAAAGGCAACCCTTTTTTCCTAACAACCTTTAACAAATACGCTTATGTATTATAGATTTATCCAAGGTCTCCTGTTAATGGTGGCAGGAGCATGCAGCACAGCTGTAGGTATCATGTTATTAGTCTTTATGAATAGTCTACCAACTAATCTTAGCGGTCTAGAGCTATTCATAATGGCAATACTGTTCATCATTGCTGGTATTGCAGCATTTATATCATTCTGTAAAGAATGGTATAAAATGTTCCATTAACCCTATTGCCCTTCGGGGCATAAGGGTTTATTGGGTATTCTAATGATACTAACTAATATCCTCTATCGCTCGCTTCGCTCGCTCTGCTGCGCTGTCAGGCGCTAATTTATATTCTACGAAAAGGTTGCCTTCGGCAACGTCATTTAATGGTGATTTCAGATATGATCAGTTGTATGAGACTATTCTCAAATCCCATAATAATGACATTACGAAGACCGCATGAGAGGCGTAACCTCTTAATATATAGCCTTTGGCTTATAAAAAACAAAGTTCAACCCTAAAAATACAAAAATCATGATTTTAGATTATCGAATTAAAAGTATCACGGTGTTTCATCCTTCAAAACCAAACAGTACAGAGAAGGATACGGAAAAGTATACTATGCGTTGCCTTGTAGCATGCATTAAATTCCGTAGACAGACAGCCGTAAAGGTGTATCAGAATGACGGTAAGAACAGCGATGAGTATTTACTCGAAGCTGTAAAAAAGACAGTTGAGAACCTGGATTCAAAAATATCGTCTGCAAAAAATAATAGATATACCCTAACAGACGAAGAGATGTCTAAGTTGAAAGAGTACGGTTCGGACAAAGAAGACTTGCTCTTCTTGCCATGCTGCGAGTTAGTAAACTACAAATTGCCTGTGCCTATGTGCATGAAGTACACAAATGATCTAAATGGTCACAAAAAAGGCGAATTTGTTTGCAAACCTAACACTGAGTATGCAAGAATTTGGACATCTATCCAAGTTCTTTGCGAAACATTAGGTAGCGACGGAGAGTATCGCAGCGGTTGTCGTCCCGAGGACGTGGCTGAGACGATAACGCGCAACATGATTCCAATAACTGTTGTGATTGAGAAAAAGGAAGCGCAGTTAGACTACAACGAACTCAAGTTCTTAGGACTCACTGAAGAAATTGGAGGTAACATCCCAACACAAGATGCAGTAGCCGAAGAGATCCTTGACGCAGACCAAGCGTATTAAAATTGGTACACCTGGACAAGTGTATAAACTGTCCTTCTTAAAAAAACAAAACTATAAATATGACATTTAAAAAGAACATTTTAGCATCTGATGAAGCACAGTATTTAGATGCTGACAATGTAAAGACTGAACTTACTTATCTAAGTAAGGATGGAAAACATGTAATTCTTTGGAAGATTGGTACTAAGTATTATGTTGAAGTAAATACCTATTTTGATGAAAACTTTTGGAAGGGCGCAGATAATGCCTTTGAAAGAAGTGAATATATCATTGAGGTAAAAGAACTCACAGATGAAGAAGTTGAAGAATATTTCAAAGAATATGTTTGAAATAAGAAAATGGTACGATGAGCGAAAAATAGTAACTCACGTACATAGCTTTGAAGAAGCATACAAAGCATATGTTAACGAGAACAGTTGTGACACAGTACAAGTGTATTTCTTAACGGGTCCTTTCGAAGCACCTGTTTTGTTAGCTCAAAAAGAACTATGAAAATAAAAATCACAGAGGTAGAAAGCACAAAAGAAAAGCTTCTACTCTATCACAAACCAGAATTCATTATACTTGAAGAAAAAGAACTGAATAATGAAATAAATAAAATTATTCATAAATTTGAAAACAAGTATAATACTAAAGTTGATGAAAAAGAATATGGTAAATTTGAAACTGCAATATATTTCAAAAACACCGACAGATTCCTAATAATGTCCTCAATTGCCAAAAATGGCAGAGTATCGGGCATTAAACTCTAACACCTAAACACCTATAATGCGTAGCACATGCTGCGCGTTACGGGTCGGAACTTTGGTAACACCATCAAAAATCCACTCAGAATTTTTAAATCAAAAACATTATCAAAATGGAATTAAAATGAGTAAATTAATGCTATCTTTCACAGCCACATTTTGTGCTACAATGTGTGCTATTCTACTATATGTGGAGCGTGAAAACTTAAGTACTAGCACAGAGGAGAATATTCTCCTAAGCATAGTTTTTGCGATAATCGCCATATTATCATTTCTTGTATTTTACAAAGAATGCGATGATTGGTTTCATTTAAATGAAGAATAAATATGAAAAATGAAACAAAATATCTTATAGTAGATATAATAGGACTTGTTCTTATTATCTGTCTTTTAGCAATTTCAGTAACTGCACAATGCTCAACTGATAGTGATAACAAGAGGTTAACTGAAATAATTGAGAGACAGAAGAAGCTTATTGAAAAATATAAGCAATTCGAAGACATATCTGTACAAATCTACATTAACCAAGTAGATAGTACAGGTGATACATTCGATTCTTCCGACGATGGAGTGTTATTTTGGAACACTCTGTCGGAAATAGATAGTTTGAAAAACTTAAAGTAGTCCCATTCATTTACATTTTAAGTTAGACAAAGACTCTACGGTTCGTGAGAATAGTAGAGTTTTAACCATTACCGATGAGTCTTTGAAAATTAAGACGAAACACGAAAGTGTCTAATGGAGCCATATTTTTAGATTTTTACGAATGTGATTCCTTTGTGTAATATCAAAGGGAACAATACTAGTCTGTGAAGATAGGTATTGTTTTTATTGGACTATGGTGTAACGGTAACACAACAGTTTTTGGCGCTGTTGTTCCAGGTTCGAATCCTGGTAGTCCAACAACAACTATCACTCCATTCAGGTATATTCAACCCACATGGTCTGTGAAGATAGTATGGTATTATAGATAATTCTATAAGCTTTCATTCTTAGTTTAGGTAATTTGTTTTTAAATGTTTATATTTGTTTAATTTCCTACACGGTTCGTGAGAATAGTGTAGTTTTCCTTAGGTCTCTATTGAATGTTGTGAATAATAGTAGCAATTGGTTAAAATGAGAATATTGCCTGTAGAAACAGGAATTTTGGGCATTAAATTAAATCCTAGCCCAGGGTAAATAAAATGAAAACAGAGCACAAATCAATTGTAGCAGTTTCAACAGATGGTAATTACGCTGTACGAGCATTGTTTGACAAGAACTATCAACTATGTGATATACAGCCAAGAGTACAAGGTAAATTTGTAGATGGTCGTTTTCGTAGTGTAACACAAGAGACGCTGAACATGTATCACGGTCAACCTTATGACATATGTCATGACGAGGTACTAATCAACTTAAAATGGATAGCTGATAATGAAAGAGAAGATTTTGCAGAACCAGGTGAATCCGCCGAAGAAGAGTAAGTGGAACGAAAAGTGCTGGAAAATATATTTCAAGCACGATGGATGTTCAATGCTATTGTTTGATAACTTGACAGGTGTTAATGCCTTGATACGTGTAAAAACGTTATCAAGGTTATACAACAGCTGGAAAGGTAAATTCATTGTAACTAAATAAGTTAATTATGGAAAAGACAATAATAATGCCTGGACAATTTGTGACATTCGAAAATGCAATATACAAAGCTAAAAAATGTAAATATCCAGAACAAGCATGTTCTAAATGTGATTTATATAAAAAATGTCCAAATGAACTTAATTTTAAGTGTGGTATGTTTGTATATTTCAAATATGTGGAAACTAAGCATTTTCCAAAAACAAGAAGATGTAAAAGAGTTCAAAAAGAGGAGGATATGTGATGATAAAAAAACTGAAAGCAGGACAAATATTCACTATGTACGGTTTTGTATGGAGAGTAAACAGATGTCCAGTTCTTCCATGTTCATTTTGTATGATTAACAGTTTTTGGTGGAATAGTAGCGCTAATCCACTAGAAGAACCATGTAAAATATTATGTGGAGGCAAAGAAAAAATTCCACCAGATTGCAATGTTACATTAGTAAAACAGAAACGAAAATGAAAAATCAAGACGACCAGTATTCAAATATGTGCGGTAAAACATTAGCAATATTATTGCTGATAGTAATAGCACTATTGATAAGTGCCAACAAATGTTCGGCACAGTCATATAAAACTGTAAAACCAACAGTACAATATGACACAATTCCAGTGATCAACAAAAATATATCTACAGTTTATCTTATGGAAAAGAGAAACTATATGATATATAAGTATAAAGGATGTAATGAAGCTATTCAGATTTCTAAATCCATTGTTGATTACATGTTATTATGCTGTGAACTTAAGTGTTCCTGTAATCTCGCTATCCTTAAACGTAAAAAGGACGGCGTACTCTCTCGTGTCATAAAATACAAACCAAATTATGACAGATCTCAATCAGAAAATGACATTCTAAATTTTAAAGTTTATCAAAAATGAAAACAGAATTGAAAAAACAAGCAGAGTTGATAATCGATGTATGTAACGCCAAAGTATTTGCTCAGCAGATATTGGATCCGATACTATCCTTCGGGAATAACGGTATCGGACTAACAAAAATGTTCTTGAACAGAGCGGATAGCAAAATAAAGCTTGAAATATTCACAGTGACGGACAAAGAACGTTACTTTAAGTTCATGGGCGAAATCTACGACGCAGCCGCTAAGTGGAATACATCACATAACATGATTGCAGAAGTCGCAAAAATAATGGAGGATTCCGTTTATGGTGAGACACAGAAACCGGCAACAAAGCGCAGAAGAAGTTGCAAGACGCAGATTCCACGCAGAGGTGAGGAAGCTTAAGGCTATATGCGAACAAGAAGGATGGGAATTAAGTCATTACGACTTATCCCATTCTGATTGGATATGTATATTATCTGAAAGTGATTATGAATTAGAATCAGACATGTATGAGTGCTCTGAAAATAATGAAAATTACTTTCTAAGTCCTGAAAATTATAATCAATATAAAGAAAAATATGCGTAGTATTATAGAAAATATTAAAGAGATCGAAGAAGAGAATCTCAAAGAAGTCATCTCACTGACCAATGAGAACGATATATTGAAAAGAAGAATAGTCGGACTTGAAAAAGATATAGAAGGTACAGAAGCAGCTGTTGAAGATTCGTATAATAGAGGATTTTTCGACGCAATAACAAAAATTAAAGATGTAATTGACCAGTTACGTCCTCAATGTGGACAAAATATCGCTCGTAAATGCGATCCTCATAAAGATGTTGGTATAAAAATGTGTCGTAAATAAACATTCCAATACAGAGGTATAGTATCAAACTATACTTCTGTATTTATATAGTAAAATAACTACGGTATTCTTTCCGTAACGGTCCGAAGTCCGTGTAAATATTGACGGCTATAGAGTTAATTAACATATACTTAACGTTTTAAAATTTATCAAAAAATGAAAAAACTAAAATTTATCTACACAATGCTAATTGTGGTGTTAGTAACTTTGTGTCTCGCATCATGTAGACACAAATCTGGACCTCAGAGTTCAGACAAACCAGGTGTAGCAATTACACAAGAAGACATTGCCTATGTACAAGCATGCATAGACGAAATCAACAACGAGAGATATAAGTCAGTAGATGACTTTGTCTCGTCGATGATGGTTAAGAACTATGACATGCATATCGACAGTGTGATCTGTTCTATTCCAACACGAAAGTTGGAACAAATCTCTACAGCTGTATATTCCAAATATGGATATATAACTAAAGAGTTGATTGCAAAAGAATATGACGAATATTACCAGCAGGTATATAAATACATACCTGTCGACATGTCAGAATCTGAAAATGCTGTACCAGACACAACCGTAAACACTGATAAATAATGAACAGAGCTTTTGTAGTTTTATTCGATGGTAACGAAGTGCCAAAGAATGTAGTAGAGAGAATCGCTAACGAAATCTCAACTTGGTGTAGAGCAGATATCGAAAGAATATCTATATCTACATTCGATGAAGATGATATTTCGAAGTCGTTAATTATGACGGCAATACCACCAAAGATTGGAGATGACGTAACCGCCTACTTAAGCCATCTTAAGATAGAAGAAGCTAAAAGTAGAAAGTATGGAGATGCAGCTATTAGAGAATTGAATTCAGCGTTTCATTTACGCAAAGATACAGTTCCAGCAACATTTTGTCTAGACCTATCTTTAAAAATGTTAAAGCTTTTGGACAAAGACAAAATAAAAGCTTGTAATGAAGACGATATTCGTCTAATAAACGCGATAAGGAATCTTGGAAGAGACATTCCTTACACAACATCTGTAGCTAAAGCGTACTACTATACGTCAGAAATTGATGGAGTGGTAAAAAGTATATACAGAAAAATCTTTACAGAATCAGATGGCATATTCAAAAAATGATCGTATAAATTACGATCGTATTGAGAGACAAGAACAGCGTATGAAGAGGATAAAACCTTACAAACGCCAAAGTAAGCAACATATCTTTGACGACATCTATGATGACGACGAAGAAGAATATTATCCACAATAATGTATAGGATAGATTTGTATATGAGAGTAAAAGAGAACAAGAAAAAATTGTTCTCCTCTTGCTGGTATCCATCAGAAAAGCAAGCTGTAAATGCTAGAAATGCTCTGATGAGTATACCAAAAGGTGTGTATTGCCAATCATTTGGTGAAAACAGACCTGTAAAGAAAAAAATACTTGGCGGTTGGGTTTGTTCCAACCCCATAAAAGACGATCGTTTCTAACCCGATCATATAGATAGGTTAGTAAGTTAATTAACAATTTAAAATCATTATCAAAATGGCAAAAGAAAAGAATTCAGCAGCAAAGGCAGTAGAAACTCCAGTAAATGACAATCTCGATACAACGTTCGAGAATCTGAAGAAAGGTAACCTTGTATCACAGAACGTTAACGAAAAGGCTCTTGAAGCTATCGCAAAGTCGAAAGAAGAGGAGCAGATTCGTATGGCACAACGTGTAATCAAGGAAGCAGAGTACAACAACTTGAAAACGGTTCTCCGATTGCGTGACCAACGTCGTCGTGCAAGAATTGCAAAAGAGGCTGCAACAGAAACAAAAGAGTTGCTTGAGGGTCTTGTTGGAAAGAAGGGAGACGATGGTAAATTTATACCAGGAACTCTGACTCCAACAGAGTATGAGAAGAAACGTAACGAGTTGAAGGAAAATATTTCTAAGAAAATCAAGGAGGCTTCGACAGCATTTAGTGAAGAAACTGAAGAGCTGCACACTAAGTTCCCAGATTATTGGTCGTATGACAATTGCTGGGATAACATGATATTCAGAAACATTAACCGTTACTAATATCACTAATTTCCAAAGTGTAGAATCTTAGAATCAGACACTTATTTGCCAAATAGTTCGTATAAGTCGTGTAGGAGCATCGATGATGGCGTTTTTTAATGAATTGACATTAGCACAAAGAATCTTAGAATCATGTGGGAAAAAGACTCTCAACGTAGGGAGAATAAACTATATGTACACAGATCAAACAAATAACATTTGTGAACCATTGAGTCGTTTATTCTAAGATCACGTTAGGTGTAAGGAATAACCAAATGTACTGTCAAAGTGTTAAGTTTATGACGTTCAAGAATCTCAGAATCAGAACACCATCATAACAACATATTTAGTATATTAAACAGATATATCGAATCATATTACTACGAAGATTAAGAGTAGCTAACTTATGATTCAAAGTATATGCTGAGACAAACATTCTGTTTAATCTACCTAAGTATATAGAATCTGATCAATTCTATATACTACAAAATGAAATCGTTTGAGTATGAGTTAATTATGTAGGACGAGGGTTCGAATCCCTCCACGTCCACTCTTATTTATATATAAGGGCGTGACCGGTTTTGACTGCATAAGGAAGTAAATACGAGATTTCAAAAATCGATAAATCAGAACAATAACATTGTTGACTATACTCACGTAGCGTGAGTATAAGTCCCGACAATTCCTTGAGTCGGTTGGAAGAATAGGATGGTTGGAGAAGTACTAATAATTGGAGTTGTAGGGTTCGAATCCCTACTTCTCCTCAAAAAATTCATAGATATGAGAGGATATAAAGCTATGATTAAAGACAGACTTGTACCAACCTGGGAGTTAGCACTATTGTGGTGCAAAGCTAAAACTCGTTGGGTTGATACAGTATACAACTGTCATATAAAGAAATTAGGAAACAATAAACAGTTGAAAAAAGAAACTGTATTATTTGTAACAGGACATAGAAACAAAAATGGAGTTTATTGCAACTTCATGAATACTATTACAAATGATGATTGTTTCAAAGCTAACAATCCGGAAGAATGGGCATATTGGAATAGCGTATATAATTGGGTGAAATGGTTTTCATCCGAAATGCAGGTAATGAAAGATGATTTGATTACAAAATCTAAATCTGAATTCCAATCACTTTTTTATGTAAATGATGATTTATATAGATTTTTAAAACGAAATATTCATTTGTACGCATCATGAAACAAAAAGGTTTTCCAGAAACACCCGGGTTGTACATAGCTCAACGCGAGTACGATGTAGTCTTATTAAAGATTACCGGAATGTATCCAACTTTACAGGTTGGAAAATGTGTGTATCTATCAGCAATGATAGGTGGTAATACAATCAAAGAAGCTCCAAAAGAAATTGTTGAGAATATTATATTGTTCAGCAAAAACTGGGAGTTTTCAAAGATTGAAAGTATTGATACGCGTGTATTTCCCAAAACAGCGTTTAAAGTCAATGGGAACTTGGATCTTGGTACAGACGAAAGGTTATCTTTACGTAATACGTATTATCGTTTTGTACAAAGTGGAGTTTCATCGAGCAAGATTATTCGTGCATTAATGTACGAATACCATGTAACTATGGAGCAAGTAATATCATTAATAAATGAATTTGATGCATGTTAGTTACAGGACCGTTCTCAAGTTATCTGAACCAAGATACACTAAAAAAGAAGTACGACGTATTGCGAAAGATAGAATGGGCTTATAAATATGACATATACAATAGTTCTGCCATAATAAGTCCATTCCCAAAGCAAATATGTATAACCAATAAAGAACTTCGAATTTGGTTAAACTGGGTAAATAGAAATATTGTACTCAGACTTGGTTTAGATTATGAAATGACAATCCGTATTAAAATGAGGATAGCATCGGGAATGTTATCTAAAATAAAATCTCTTACTAATATAAACAAATTACAAATATTTGCAAATATGATAGAGAATGTTAATACGGAAATTCAAATAATGACAGTAGAAGATCTACCGTTTTAAAATTATGTTTGATTATGAATACACCCAAAATTACTCTAGAAGAAATTGGGATAATCAAAGATGCCAAAGCTGGTAAAGAATCAGCATTTAATTTGTTGTACCATAAATACAGAAGTTTTGTAATAGATTTATTAAATCAATACATAAAAGATATAGATGAGTCTAAAGACTTATCTAATCTTGTATTTCTAAAGGTACATCAAAAACTCTCGAAATTCAAAGACTATCATTCATTTGGAGGATGGTTGAGAATACTAACAAAAAACACTGCCATTGATTATCTAAGGACATTGAAAGATAAAACAATATCTATAGATGATCAAGAAAACGGAATACAATTATCGGATATCGGAGATATTGTTGATGAAAATGTTTCTATGACATATGATATGTTAATAGGAATGCTTGGTAAACAAACAGAAACCAATAGAAAAATCATCAAATTGTATTACGAAGAAGGAATGACAGTATTACAAATCAGTAAAGCGATAAATGTGCCAGTGGGAACTATAAAGTCATATCTGCACAGAATTCGTAATAACCTCAAAAAACAATTAAAACTATGTTAAATCTTCTAACATTTATCATTGGAATAATTGGTATATTTCTTATTGCTCGATACAATAAGAGTAACAAATTGTTCTGGCTACTAGTCATCTCAATGATGTCTGGTTTCATTGGTGGCACAATTGCAGCCAATATGAAGAGTGATAAGAAGAGTAACGTAGAGTATGTTTCACAGAACATGACGCCTTGCAGTATGCCCGCTGCAACATTCTTACCAGTAAATGGTGAGTATAAGGTAGTTCCGACTGTAGAAACATCAGTTGTAGCTTATGTTACAACATCTACCAAAACTCTTCTTAAAAAACCAAATTTTACAACTATTTATCATGAAGGATTAAGTCCCTTCATCTTTGACTCATCTTGAATATTTAATTCGATTCCAGGATAAGTTAATTTCTTTTAATAAAATAACCCTTTAATAATTATCAAAATTATGGCAAAGAAGAATAAAAACATAACAACAAAGAGTACAAAGAAAAGTGTAAAACCAGTAGAAGCTCCTGTAGAGCAGGTAGTTGTAGAAACAGTAGAGGATACTAAAACTCCAAAGGAGAAGCCGGAAGAGAAGATTAATCCTACAAACATCACAACGAAGAATATGGTCGGTAGAGTAAATTCATCGCTCGATGCTAATCATCGCGTTGATTTGCTTAATCTTGCAGACGATATCTTCCGCAAAGACCCAGATGCGGAGAGAAAGTTTACACTTGAAATTCGTGATAGTGTAAACGCAATTGTGGCAGCGGGAGTAGTTGCAGCACTTGCAGACGAGTCTGTATATGGCACATCAACATTCTCAGCAGTGTTGAATCACGCCATGTATCCGCAGCTTGTTATAGCAGCTAAGGAGATGGGAGTTACACTTCCAAATGTGAAAGCTCTTCCTGTAAATGAAAAGGACGAGGTTATCGTTGAAAGTGACAAAATCAAGGTATCGAAAGATGCTAAGAAGAAGTTACAGGAGGAGCATGCGATAGAAGACAAGAAACCCGAACTCGATCCTGTAAAGGTGGCAGATATGGGTGAAGAAGCTTTGAAGGAGGCTCTTCAATATCTTCTGATTGTTGGTCCTAAGAAGACTAACATCAAGAATACGCTTGTAAGTGTTGTTGATTTCATGCGTACATATCGTATGACAATGGCAGACAAGGCTGAGAATGTAGCTGAAGCAAAGCTGAAGTATGACGGATATACAGTGGATAAGTGGTTGATGGACGCATTCAGCTACGTTAAGCCTACTTTTCTTCTTCATGGGATTGGACGTGGTCTTATCACCATGGCGTCTCTCGCAAAGAGTCCTGTATCCTCATTCTGTATTCTCAGAAGGACTCTTACAGACCCTGAGACAAACAAGCCAGTATGGGATGATCAGTCTATTGCGGACGCAGTAAAGGCTATCATTTATCTTGTAGCAAATAACGCTATTACAGATGAGCAAAAGAATCTCGACGCTCTCGATAAGAAAGCTAAGGATTATAAAGAGGTGTCTGAGAAATATAAGAACTCAATAGACCATTATAAGAAGATTCTTGAGTATGTCTCAAATCCGGATTTTGATGTGATAAACACCATGATCCAGAAGATGGATGACGAAAAGGATCCTACTGCGACGAAGCTCTTCAACTACGTAAAGGATCAGTATTATCCTAACGTGGCACGTGGCGGATATAAGAATCTTGATTACGATGTAGTTCAGCGTGCAGGTATTATTACCAACATGTTTATAACAGAGGCAGATCGCAACGAGGACTATAACGAAGTAAACATTCAAGAGCTTGTAGCCTATACGACTGAAGAGATCAAAGAAATGTGTGAAGCTGAAGCAAAAGCCAAAGCAGAAGCTAAGAAAGAAGAGTCAAAAAACGCATAAAGGAGTTACGATTAATTCGTAAAAAACGACATATACAGTTGGTAATTGACGATGTAAAAGATTCATGTAAGAGATTCGCGAGCTCTGTAAAGAATCTTTTACACGTTGAACTAACTCCTCAAGGAACTCCAAAGTTCGGTCGTAACTCCTAGTAAATAACTTCAAAACATTATCAAAATGTCAGAAATTCATATAGGCAGCTATAAAAAGCTTAGAAAAGTAATTAATCGTTTAAACAGTGATGGGTATTCACATAACTTGCGTAAAAACATGCGAGTTCCTAGACACAACGGAATAACCGTTATTGTCGATCACGATAAAAAAGAAGCTGTCGCTTAAACTTTAAAAACATTATCAAAATGAAAAAGTTAACAACTATCATTTCGTGCTCAATGCTACTAATATATGGATTATTAGTGGGTATAAATAATAGAGCAGATCCTGGTGCAACAGCATATGCTGCGCCAGCGGCACCAGTAATAGGTGCATTGCCATATGATTTCCAACAGAGTCATATGAAACGTGATACTGTCTATATTACAAAAGACAGTGTGGTGTGCAACTATAAAGAGAGAATAAAAGAGGTAAAAGTACCATATGCAGTACATGACACGTTGTATGTGCCAGTATTGTATATAGCTTCACCCAAGGTTCGTGAGGAGCAAACCTGTGGTAACTCTCAATCCGAGTATATCGTAAGGAAAGCTAGCCCTGAAGATATCGACCACAAAACGACATTCACTCCGGGAGAGAATAGCTAAGGCTATTCAGTCGTAGACATCTCCGTCAGTACTTATAGTGGGTCTCATTAGCCCATGTACGAAAGAAACTTGATCCGAGAATATGTTAACCTTCTCAAAAGGCGAGATTACTCAAAAGGTAGGATGAAATGTATTATATGTGAAAAGTATAATATAAGTGGGGAGAGCGTTGTATTAACCCCAACAGCGTTATTGAGAACCGTCTGGCGAATAATGGCTTAGGAAGACGCGTAAGTCTCAAGAAGAGCAAAACAATCCAGTAGCTAATACTCCTTGTAGTTTTGATGTAGACTACATTGGTAACTGAATACAAGTGTTGAAACATATGAAATTCCAAACTTCATATGATACATCATTGCTTAATCTAGTGTTCCACAGCTCCAAACTGTGTATGAAGGGATGAAAATTTTATTAGGGTGTAAGATAGGATAGAGAAGGACTTAGCAGGTAGTGTGTGAGTCAGATCATACTATTGTCAGTTAGGCTAAGCTACGCAGTAAACGTAGTGTCCAGGGATAAATCTGTGCCGTTCGATTCGGCAGCCTTTTGAGCCAAAGAAGGGTCCAGGGATGCAGTAAAGAGTTGAGGCTGAGAAAACTATCTGCTTACAATGAGATAAGACCGCCAGGCTTTGGTCGTTTATGCGGTATATAAAAGTAAAATGACTAGATACGTGAAGCAAACTGTATAGCTCCCAGAGTCAGCGTTCATAGGACTGAGGGCAGGATTATAGTATAAGACATTAGCAATCTTATATTATATAAAATGTGGAATAAAGGTGATTACTTGACAATCAAAAACCACCATTTCGTATTTTATGGTTTAACATTAAATGCACATTTATAATATAAGCATAACACTCCAGTTATAACCTGAAAATTATAAATGCCTATAAAACATTTACAAGATTAGTATATACATATTCAATATAACATATAATATCTATTATCCTCTATATAAAGAAAAAGAACCATTTGGAATAATGATAGTTATTATATATAATAATAGTGCATATGTTATGAGTATAAGTAAATATACAAAATCGAGTATTGTAAGGTGTAGGAAAGAAGCTACATATTAAGTTCTAAGATAACATTTATTAACAAAAATTGATGTCCTCCGTATGGGAACTATACTTCTGTTGTAAAGAAGACCCCTCACGGAAAGTTCGAGTGCCAACCGTTATGATAACCAGTGTAAAGTATACATCCGCAAGTGTATATGTATAGCTAAAGGTAGAATCAATACAGAAAACATAGTAGGCAGCATATTATTAAAATGAGAAATCATACTAGCAGTGCAAAAGCGTATGCCTGTGGGACGAACCCACCACGGTCTACACTGTCTCTGTAGGGCGTGAAAATAATATGTGGGTGATAACATGTAAATATGTACAGGGTTGAAATCCCTAATATTCGCGCACTATAAACAAACGAGGTTTTTAGCAAGGTTTTCCATCGAATAACCACCGTAGAGTCGTAGATACCCCCTGAAGGCTAGACTGTCCGATAATGAAACGTTACTATTGATTATTCTACTCACGTTTAAAAGGAAGAATAGTGGTTGATGCGCCTAAACAGTATCGTAAGACTGTACAGCATCGGGAGAATGTGTTTGTTGTTATTGGGAAATACACGACCAAGACATTCTCTATTTTATTTTTTTTTTGTTGGATAATACACATTATCTCAGCCAATGAACCCTCCGCGATTCCTGAAACATCAGAGCGTTGGACGGATGGTGTGTATAAACTTTATTTCAAAAAATCTAGTTTTACTCTAAAAGATTTAGTATGTGATGTACAAAAGGTCATTCAAAGCTTTCCTATAGAGATATAGGGTTAGTTGTATATACTCATAAGAGGCTAAGCTGTTTCTACCGTTGAAACCCTCTTATGATGACTTACACGGAAAAGCGGTCAAAAAAAATAAATTGACACCTTTATTTATAAATCTTGAGTATAAAAACTTTAAAGCTTTCTCCGAGCTGAGAGGAGAATAAATATATAATTTATCGTGGGTGTAATCAAACACGATATCAAATAGGATAAATTATTATGGACAATAACAATGTAAATATCAATGTAAGATTAGTGGAAGACAACCGAGTAAATATCAGCAGTTTTGGTTCGCTTTATGGTAAGCGAATCTTTAAAGCAGTCAAGCTCTCATGTGATCTTGACTTCCAAAAGCGTCTCCGTGATGCAAACGAGAATAACGGACTTGTAACTAACCGTGCTCCACAGCGTTATAAGATTGTACCTATTGATATAGTAGGTCTCGATCTTGACAAGGACGTTGACGGAACTAATGTAGTTGTGATCAATAAGGGTCGCAAAGACGAGGCTGGCGAGTCTATTGAGGTTCGTTGTCCGATTGACAACGAGAAGTTCACAAAGGATGTTACAACTGAGACTGTAACAGACGCGTTGAACAAGAAGGATTTTATGACTACATACTTCGCAAACGCAAAGAAGCTTGCTGAGGCATTGAATCCTGCAAATGCAACAGAGATGAACCGTATCGATGCTCTCATTCGAGATCTTGAGAAGCAGCGTAAGATGATCCAGGATACATTCGATAAGAATATTTCTGGTGTAAATGATTACTATCGTCAACTCGACCAGAAGAAGGGCGAGGTGCGTGTAAATGTAACAGTTGACTAATGAAAAAGATTAGCCTTAAAAGCAAACTGCAAATACAGATTCTTTTTTTGGACCCAACAATCAAACGGAACCTGATTGATGAGTCTAAAAAAGAATTATATAGTCGAATTACTATTAATGATGACGGATCTATCACTTTTGGAAAGACAGGGTGTCTTTGGTGGAATCGTCTTCTTGGTGATGAAATGACTATATCTTTTGCAGATTTTGCGATTAAAACTGTAGCAGCTCTTGCAGGACAAGAACGTAATATCAACGATGTGATACTCAAAGGCTTGAGTGAGGAGGTAATACGTAATGCTGTAATGCAAGATAAATACGACATGGTAGTCGATCGTTTGTTTGATGCCGCAAGGTATGGTGTTAAAGGTCCTCTAAATACTGAGGGCTTCTCTGTAAGTGATAAAATAGATAAACACATTAAAATTGAAACCAAGGATGGTATACGAGTAGCACGTTTGCCGGGATCAGGCGATCCCTTGTGTGAAATCAAAATTGGTGTAAAAGGTGTTGATTTTTACGAATAGTTATATTTTGTAGGTTAAACAGGCGTTTGATTACAAATCTTACATACTATTATATATATTCACTTTAGTGTTGGGGCACATAGTACCCCGACTCAATTAACCTTCATGGCGGAATTGGTAGACGCTTTGGACTTAAAATCCAATGACCATACGGTCGTGCGGGTTCGATCCCCGCTGGAGGTACAATGTTTTTAGGATAACATTATTATTTATTGTTACTATTTATTATTTTGTTGAGTTTGTGACTCTTCGGTTTGTGAAAATAGAAGAGTCTTTACGGTGTGTTACAACAACCAAATAATCATTTGTTTACTATTTCTCAATCTTGTAGGTAACATGAGGTGCAAGTCCTCACACACCGACTAGGTAAACGATTTTTTCAAATTCATATCAATATGTTTAATTTAAATCAAATCGAAATATGAATAAGAACAAATCAATGAAATTAAGCTCAAAGGATATCATTATTGCTCGTGATAACATTTGTAAGACAAAGACAAAGTATTGGCGTATTATACGTTCAGAGAACGTTATAAGTAAGAAGGCTAAGGCAGCCGGAATGGGTTCAGGTTTTGACCTAACACAATTGCATAATGAGATTCTTCAAATGTCTAATACACTCATTAAGATTAAACTTATGTTGAATGCTATTAATAATGGCATTAAGGAGTTTAACTTTGAGGAGGCTAAGAAGACACATTATTATACAATTTACGCAGCTTGTGAGAAAAAAGAGCAACTTGCACATTGGGAAGAGATTCTCAAAAAGAGTACAATTAATCCGGCTACAAAAGCAAAAGCTGGAACAAAGGGTACTGGAAAAATAGAGACGTTTACATCAGCTAAGATTACTGCGATAAAGAAGAAGTTGCAGCTTGAGATAAACAAGCTTGATGCTGATATTGCTAAGTTTAATAACAAGGCAAGTCTCGAAACATCAGATATTGATGATATTAAGCATTATTTTACAGCTTAAATAACATATAAATGCCTTATGAATATGGTCAGCACATAGATGCACAGGGTCGGGTCCTGTTATGGCAACAATTAAAATAAGACTGTTTAAGCGTGTATAATATTATTCTGGATAGTTTTATCATTAGAATAATTAAAACGCGTTAGAACGCAAGCAAATACGCTTAAAATCAATTTTTTAACCATTAAAAGCATAATCAATATGAAAAAGAATAATATAAGTAAGAACCTCAAGAAAATAGATATAAATACACAAATAGTAAAACGTTTTGACAATTTTTGTACAACCAAAAGAGCAGAAAATCTCGTTATAGACGTAGATAGACTTGGAATACAAGATCTACTAAAGAAGTATGGTCTTAAATATCTTACTAAATTAAGACCTTTTGGTTCAGAATACACAATACGACAATTTATAAGAATGCGTATGGAGAAGATTGGAATAAATCATAATTATACGCATATTCACAATGGTGTATTTACCCCAAGAAGAGATATAAATACAAAACTTCCATGGAATCTAACCAAAGAAGAGATAGGTATGATATGGAAGAAGCGAGAAAATGCTTTCAAATTAGGATATGCAGAGCGTTTGCATATGCTTGAGGATCATAAAGTTGATAAGTGGGAGGAGAAACATCGTCCCACATTTGAGGAGTTGAAACAGGATTTATTCCCCAGAGCACTATTACAAGGTTTTTTCGACCTTCGAGACAAAAAACGAGAGACTATACGAGAGGATTTAGCTGGAAAATATCCTCCAAAAGATAGTTGTGTTGTTACTGTAAGATTTTATAGTGACGATGGAACTGTTATAAATGAGAAAGTATTCGGACATTTATATGATCCGACAAACATAATAAACACACGTCCTAGTTATTATACTGTTCAGAAGAAAAGTAAACGAATTAAATCGGTTGCTACTAAACTTAAAAATAGAGCTATTGCTATATTTGGCGATGATTTAATTTGTTTGAAAGTATTCTGTCATAATAGTAATAATGTAGGAATGTGGGTTTAACAATCTAGACCGACCTTGCGGTTGGAACCCTATTTTCACATCTCACATAACGTTGTTCTTACAAATCAGTGGATTCGTAGTTGCAAAGTTTTGAATTCAGTACCGAGAAGGGTGAACATCAGGTTCGAGTCCTGAATAGGGAACAATATTAACTAAGAATCATAGAATCATGGTAATACATAACAAAACGGTCATGATTTACGATATCGAAGTTTTTCCTAACACATTTCATTGTGTGCTATTAAATACAGATAATGAGGAATTATATAAGTTTGAAATATCTGAAAGAAAAAATCAAATACGAGAACTTGTACAATTCTTTACAAATCCTAAATACTTATTATGTGGATATAATAACAAACATTACGATGATGTTATTATTAATTACATTATAGATTACCTAGATATAATGCTTTGTAAAAGTATATATGATGTAACATTATCTTTATTTAATTTATCACAGACGATAATTAATTTGGAAGACGGAAATATTAGTAAAATCAAAAGATGGAAATATGCTAATTATTTCGAATCAATGGATCTGCTCACAATGATGTTTAGTTCAAAACTCCGTGTTGGATTAAAATCAATGCAGATAACAATGCAATATCAGAATGTACAAGAATATTCTGGAGATTTTGGTAGTTTTTTACCGAAAGATAAAATTGATGAGATGATTAGTTACAACATTAACGATGTAAAATCGACATATTCACTTTTTAATTACCTTGTTAAAAATGGAGATATCGATTTGAGATTGTTTATAGAACAAGAGTACGGTTTTAACGCCCTGTCAATGGACAGTGTTAAGTTTGGAGAAACATTGATAGCTAAAAAAGTTTGTGAAGAATTACACATAAACAAAAGACAACTAGAACAAATGCGATCTCCAATGGACAACATACCATTGAAGGACGTTATATTACCGTTTATACGATATAAAAATCCAAAGTTTCAGGAAGCTTTAGAAGATATGAAAAAACAAATAGTATCTTCTAAAAACAAAAAACCTGGAGAAAAAAACTACGAGAACAAGTTTGTCGTCTCGGGTGTACGATATTCGATTGGCGTAGGCGGAATTCATTCATTGAATGAACCACGAATATACGTTCCTAAAGAAGATGAATATTTGGGTCACTTAGATGTGGCTTCAATGTATCCGTCATTCATCGTGCGCTATGGGTGGTTTCCTAGGCACTTAGGTAAAGCAGGTCTGGCTGTATATACTCAAATATACCATGAGAGAATACAAGCTAAACATAGCGGACAGAAACAAAAGAATTTAGCACTAAAACTAACTTTAAATTCTGTCACAGGAAAAATGCAACAAGAGACTAGTTGGATGTACGATCCATTTAGTGTGTTTAAGATCAGGATAAACGGGCAATTAATCCTACTAATGTTGGCAGATTTATTACTACAACATTCTTGTGAGATTGTGCAAGTAAACACTGATGGTGTAATGTTTATTGCTAAAAAAGCGTACAAAGATGCTATAATGGAATCGGTAGCTAAACTTGAGCAATTAACAAAACTCTCTTTTGAAGCAGATAGCTATGAAGCGTTTTATCAGTTCGCTGTCAACGACTACTTTGGTGTGGTTGACGGATTTTCTCAATCTAGAAATCCAAAACTGATAGAAAAAAAAGGTATGTTTATAACAGAACCTGTGTTGGGTAAAGGATTAGCACCAACCATTATCCCAGAGGCTGTTATAAACTACTTTGTATATAACATTCCAGTAGAAGATACAATACGCAATTGTAATGATATACGTAAATTCTTAATGTCACAACGAGTAGATAAAAAGTTTAAAGTTGAATATGACGATAAATATATACAAAGAATTAATCGCTGGTATGCTAGTACAAATGGATGTTATCTATATACAGTAGATGAATCTAAAACACCTGTAAAATACTCAAATCTATTAAAGAAGAGTGGTGTTACGATTTTAAATTACATAGATGACATATCCACAAAAAACAGAAAAATTAACTATCCTTACTATATAAGTGAGGCACGAAAAATAATAGATCAGTTGGTATGTAGACAATTAGATCTATTCCAGTCTTGTTAACCAAAGAGTATAAGAGATGATAGTAGAATTAAATACTAAACTTCTGGAACTTCCAGAAAAAATCAATTTGAATCAGTTAGTATTCCTTAGTATGGTATTGAATAAGAATCAAAGTACATATGATCAAGACGTTCGCAAGTTAGTCAGCCTTATGCGTGACGACGAAATATCATACTTAATCGAGCAGGGTTTGGTTACTTCGATGGAGAGAAGTAAATCTATACTATACAAAGCAAGTCAAAAACTTGAAGACTTTATGGAACCTCCTAAAGATCTATTTGACTTGTTTTATGAAATGTATCCTATATATGTCTTACGTTCTGACGGAAGTAAATCTTTCTTAAGGACAAATAAAAACAAATGTCGTAACCTTTATAATATACTTACGGGAGGTAATAACGCAATGTGTGAACATATTAATAAATGTTTACAGTTCGAAATCGATAAAAAGATGAAAACTGGAAAGATGTGTTATATGAAAACAATGTTGCGGTGGTTACAAGATAGACAATGGGAAACCTCAGATGAAGAAATGAATAATACAGAACAAACAAAACAGAGCAGTTATGGAACAGAGTTGTTTTAAATTAAAAATTAGACCAATATCTGTTGTAACTGATGAAGCGTTGAGTTATATAAAAGCTAGAAAAGATAATGATATAACATCATTAGCTACTAGATGGAAGAAACTCAATATGTGTTGTATGGGAGGTATTGAACCAAATTGTGTATACACAATAGCAGGTATTTCTGGAAGTGGTAAGAGTTCGTTTGCAAATCTTATCGCTACTGATTTAATTGATTATAATCCAAAGGTTAACACTATTGTTTTGGTGTTTTCATTAGAAATGGTTGGATTTAGGCAAATCGGAAGAACGCTTTCTAATAAGTTACGGAAAACGACTTCTTATTTGTATAGTTCTCAACAGAACCTAGACGATTCTACATTTGAACAAGTCGTCAATGTTTCCAATCAAATCAGGAATTATCCTATTTATTTTGTGGATGATCCTGGTACACCTGAACAAATAGATGAAACAATTCAAGCTTTTTATTCTAAGTATGTAAAAGGGCAAAATAAGCATTTTGTAATTATGTATGATCACACTTTGCTTACTAAACGTATAGGAAGTGCTATTGAAACTTTGAGTGCATTACAAGAAGTTTTCATTAGAACTAAAAAATTGCCTTTGACATCTATTATACAGTTGTCACAAATGAATAGAAGGATTGAAGAACCTGAAAGGATTAATAACCCTGCTTCTCATTATCCTATGAGAAGTGATTTATCATCGTCTGATTCAATATTTCAAGCTAGTGATTATGTGCTTGTTATACATAGACCTGAGATATTAGGAATTCAAGAGTATGGTCCAAATCGTTTACCTACTACAGATAAGGTATATATCCACATCTTAAAGAATAGAGATGCTGGAAAACCTTGTATTTTGCAATTTGAAAACGACCTTGCTTTTAATAACCTGATAGAATCAGAAATTGTTTCAGATAATAATTAACATTTTAAAGGCTGAAAATTATGAAGAAGTATACTTTTAAACTCGATAATACCAAGAAGATTAACAATGAGTCAACTAACAATTATTCTAAGATTATTAATGATATTATATCTACTAATGTAATTAAGAATAACCCTTATTTCGATAGTATTCCAAGTACTACGAAGAATAAGACGATTAACATTGATATTCATCTCGGTAAGAAGTCTCCGAAGTATGATAAGAAGAGTTTTGATTATGGTGACATTTTCGATGCTCTTAAGACTATTTACAATTTGAAGAATGAGAAACCTATGTATGACTTTAAGTTGTATGATGGTACTCCTGTGAAGATGTTCTCTGATGAGATTCAGATTGGTTATGATCTGATCCCACTTACTGGATTTACTCGTGAGTACTACAATTCTCTTTCTGAGAGTACGCGTAAGCACATTATCGATATCACTATTGATATTCAGCGAGCAGCGTAATTGTAAATAATGAACTAACAAATAAATAGATGCATTGACACATGAGCGGTTTTATATTACCTACACAACCAATTCCAGCAGTTTCAACAAATCCTAAATTTTTAATTTGTTATGGTCGTCCAAAAGCAGGAAAGACTAGTGCATTAGCACAGCTTCCTAATAATCTAATTATAGATTTAGAGGGAGGATCACAATTTATAGACGCAATGGCAGTACAAGCCAGAAGCGTTGGAGATTTAGGAGAAATTGCACAAGCAATCAGAGCTAAAAACTCTGAAACAAAGCATAATTTTTATAAGCATATAACAATAGATAATGCTACTCGATTAGAGGAGATGTGTCTACCGTATGCAAAGACACTCTGTAATAATGGAGCTTTAAATAGAAATATTTATAGAAAATTCCGTGAATTGCTGGAACCTCTTTCATTTGTCATAATATATAATAATATGAAAGAAAATCAGCAGCATTTATGAAACAAGAAACTTTAAAAAAGTATATTGGTAAAACATGGGGTGTTTTAACTTGTTTAGGAATCGATCATGAAGACTACGATAAAGAAAGATAGATAAAAAGAACATATTTTAAAGTAAAATGTTCTAGATGTGGATCTGAATCTATAGTAAGAGCTGATCGTTTCTTCGGAAAATATATTCCAAAATCATGTACATATTGTGTAAATGATTTACAAGTTGAAACTGCAAATAAAAAGTATCCTAAAAATAGAAGATTATTAAATTCAAAAATATCGAGATATACACATATCAGTAATAGAAAGGGGAAAACTGTAAAATCTTATCTTTCAAAAATTGAAGCAGAAAAGTTACTTACTTCTAAGTGCTTTTATTGTGGAAAAGAAAATGCAATGGGAATAGATAGAATAGATTCATCTAAAGATTATACTTTGGATAATTGTGTTCCATGTTGCGGAATGTGTAATATTATGAAGAATAAATTTGATATTAACGAATGGTTTTCTAAAATAGGAGAAATTTATAGAAATCATGTTGATAGATGTTCAACGACTATCTCGAAAGAGAGTACATCACAAGTTAATGGTGATGGAAGTGCGGAACTTCTGACTGCCAAATAGGTAAAAGAAGATGATATAGTCTATTCTGCATAGTGATATGCAGCAGTTCATAAGAGAACGTATATAGTGTTACGAGCTATATAGAATGAAAAGATATGCAAACACCAATGGGAAAGAATTACAAAGGAGACGATGTACGTACTTTACCAAATGGTTCTGGATATATGTATCTAAGACAAGCTGTACGCAAAGTTTTAGATATGTTTAAGAGTCTTTGTGATGAGTTTATTTTAATTGGACATGTAAAAGATGTTCAAATAGAACAAAACGGAGAAGAGCTTAATCAGATGGCATTGGATCTTGTTGGAAAACTAGGATCTATTGTATGTGGTGAAGCAGATGCTGTGGGATATGTTTATAGAAAAGGTAACGAAACTCACATAAGCTTTAAAGGCGGTGATGGTACCATTAAAGAAGCTAGAGCACCTCATCTTAGAGGTAACGATATTATTATCGCAACTGGTAATGAAGATGGAACTATTACTACTTATTGGGACAGAATTTTTAAATCAGAAAACTAATAGAAGATATGTTTAGTACTAAAACAGCTGTATTTGACAGTTCAAACAAATATATGAACGCCGGTATTAATGACAATGTAACTCTTAAAGAAGTAAATGTCTCAAAATCTCCAAACGGGCGTGATTACCTTGAAATAATATTTGAAGATGCTAATGGAGCAATGGCCTCTCTTACAGAGTGGAAAAATGAGAAGAATATGTGGATTAAAACTGATGAAGAACTTCAGCGTCGTGATAATCAGCAATTCGGACGAATGCTTCAAATTCTCAAATGTTATTTTGAAACTATTGAAGATGTAGAGCTTAATACATTTGTCGATATGATAACATGGATTAAGAGTAAACTTGATACTGTAATAAGTGGAAAGAAACTTCTACGTCTTAAAACAACATATGACAATAAAGGTTTTATTCGTGTATCAACTTATGGTATATTTGTAGAACCAATGAATGTTGAAGAAACTCAGATAGTATTAACAGGACGTGATAAAACAACACGACCAGAAATAAAAGTAGATGATGAAAAGTCTACTGATCCGCTTGGCAATGCCACTCCGGACAATACTATTGCAGAAGATAAAAAGGATGATCTACCCTTCTAATGTAGATCTGGTGGAGCGTTGACTCCAGTCAACTAAGAATGGTAAATATGAACTATGGGAGGATCGCAACCTCCTACCATTCCACAGGAAGCTCTATAAAGTCGACGTGAGGAGCAACGTAACACACAGGTTTTCTAATCGATGTAAATCTAGCCCTGTTTCCAAGCGTATCTTGGATGTGTTCTGACACATGTGTGTATGTCAGGGAGAATGGCACAATTGCAAAGGGTGCATAGAAAGTTCGATTCTTTCCATTCTACAAATATTTAGAGCTAAAAGCCAATAATATGTATAGTACAAAAAAAGCTACAATTGATACATCTTTACGAGATATCATAGAGATGTTAGATGATTATGATATCTACTCATATTATATCGGATCTTTTAAAATAAATAAACTTATGAATAGTCCTTTGCGTAATGATGATAAAAATCCATCATTCGCAGTATTTGTAGGACGAGAAGGTCGTTTATTTTTTAAAGATCATGGTAACGGAGTAGGTGGAAACGCTATAACGTTTGTAAAAACTATTTGTAATATACAATCAAAAGAAGAATTAGAAAAAGAACTTCTAAGGATTTTGCGAAAACAGAATCCTAATAAAGTAAAAAGGGTTAATATAAAGAAGTACGAATCTGCTCACAATACTGTAATTGGTATTGCTAGACAACCGTTTACTAATACTGATTTACAGTATTGGGGGCAGTTTCATATTTCTAAATCTACTCTTAACAAATATCGCGTTTTTAGTATAAAATATTTTCTTTGTAATGGAACCGTCAGAGGAGTCTACAAAGAAACCTGTCCTATGTATGCGTATAAAGTGTATGATAGATTTAAAATCTATAGACCTTTAGCTTCCAAGTATACTAAATGGCGTTCTAATCTGACAAATTATGACGTTCAGGGGCTTGCTGAAATACCTCAGGGAGGAGGTGATCTTCTCATCATTACAAAATCTTTAAAAGATGTAATGACTCTATATGAGATGGGATATAATGCTATTGCTGCATCTAGTGAAACAACATTTATTCCGGATGAGATATTGAATAAACTTCAAACAAAATGGAAGACAATTCTCATTTTATATGATAGAGATGTAACAGGAATGAAAAAAGCTAGAGATTATAGTAGAAAATATCATTTTGATGCATTTTTTATTAATAAAAGATTTAAAGCAAAGGATATTTCAGATGCGGTAAAAAATAATTCTTATGATAATGTAAAACAATGGTTAGATAAAGAATTACAACGTTATGACAACCTCTAAAGGAAGGGTAAGAAATGCGACAAAGGTCAGTAAGTATGGAATAAATTTTAGGTCTAAACTTGAATGTTATACTTACGAAGCTTTTATGAATGCAGGGATTCCTGTACAATATGAGCCAAAGCATTTCACATTATTACCTAAATTTGAGTACTTAAATGAAAAAATACGTCCTATAACATATCTACCTGATTTTATAGGTAAAGATTTTATTGTAGAATGTAAAGGTCTTATGGGAGATTCATTCCCATTAAGATATAAATTGTTTAAGTATTATTTAAAAAAACATCGAAGTAAAAAACGATGTTATCTTGTGAGAAATCACAAACAAGTTGATGAAATGATAAAAGACATTAAATGCAATTATGAGTCAGTTTGTAAGAATAGGAAATGAGATTGTTCCAAAACCTAAAGGAATAGATTATGATTTGGTTAATGGTAAGTGTTATTGCTTAATTAAAAAAGATGACTGGACTGGTACTCTATTTTTAAAAGAAGAAAATACTGTAAAATTAGCAACAGATCATATATATGAATCAAAACAAGATATCTTGTTTAAACAAAGAGTTATTAATAATTTTAATTCTTCGGAAAAAACAACAGGTGTATTGCTTGCAGGATTGAAAGGTTCTGGAAAAACATTAGCAGCTAAATTGTTATGTAAACAAGCAAATCTACCTGTTATTATCGTAGATCCGTCATTTAATTCTAGAGATCTAAATAGATTCTTTACGTCATTTAATACTCCTGTTGCGATTATCTTTGATGAAGTGGATAAAAACACCGATAAAAGATGGGACACTGCTCAAATGCTGGGCTTTCTTGATGGAATGCAAGATACAGGTAAAAAGCTCGTAGTATTTACATGTAATGAAACAAGATCGTTAGATGAAAATCTATTAGATAGATGTAGTCGTATTCGTTATTATAAATACTATAAAGCATTGGATCGCGATACTGTAAAACTTATTATTGATGATATTATTAAAGATAATAAAGATACAGTAATACTATTAGATTTTATAATGAATTATATAAAAACTGTAACTTATGATAATGTTATATCTTTTATAAAAGAGGTGAATGAATATTGTGATGAGATTACAGAAGATTCATTAATGGATCTAATTAAAGATATGAACATTGAAATTATTTAACAATGGATATTATCGAAGAAGGAAAGATACGAAGAGAAATAAATGATGTTAAAAATCAAGTATGTTCTGCAGTAGCGAATAATGACTCTGAAACAGTCATGAAACTTATTCGTAGAATACAAGAATTAGATCATCAATTATACGATAACAGAAATGATGAATATTGATATTCCTTATTATGAGGACAAATCTCGAATAAATAATACGGCAATAGGGTGGTTTCTTAATCAGGGACCATCCTATTTTCGTAAAAAGATGTCTGGTGAAATACCAGATGAAGAATCACGAGCTATGAGTCGAGGTACCATGATTCATATGTATCTATTGCAACCAGATGAATTTAAGGAGCGTTATAAAGTTGCAACAATAGTCAGGCCAAAATCAACACAGCAAAGTTTCTTCTGTAGCATATTAGCTAATTCAGTTGAAATAGAGCCCGATTTAGCCCTTCTAGACGCTTATAAACAAGTGTATAGTATAGTTGGTAAATCTGAAGCTAAAATGCTCTCAGAAGCAAAGGAAATAGCCTCTACGTTGAGTTCTTATATTGAATCTATTAAAGACACAAAACATATATACATATCTCAAAATGATATGAAAATGTTGGAGTCTATAAGGTTTAATATAGATCAACATATAGCTGCAAAACCTTTATTGGATGATCCTGATGCGCACCATGAGTTTCATATAAATTGGGATTTCCCAACGGATGACGGTCGTGCGCTATGTAAATCTCTCTTAGACAGTGTTAAATTTGATACCGAAAAGAAAGAATGTACAATAATGGATCTTAAGACAACTATACATATACATAACTTTGAAAAGAGTGTAGAAGAATATGACTATTTTAGACAATTTATGTTTTATCGTTTGGCTGCAGAATGGTATATACGAAATGAACTACACCAAGATAGCAAAGGGTGGACATTTAGGGTCTACATAATTGCTATTGATACAGTGTCTGACAACGAAGTGAGGGTATTTGAGTTTACTCCGGAACAACTTGAATCTCGTTTCGCTGACATTAAATCCGTTATATGTGATATAATGTGGTGTGTTAAAACAGGTAACTGGGCACATACTCGTGATTATTATAGAAATAAAGGTATAGAATATTTGAATCTTTGAATCCATGTCTACACAAATTAAATGTATATTACCTTTAATAGATGAACGTTTAACAAAAAATGATATATCTAAAGAAAGTGGTTTTGTAAATGCATATTTATATGATCAAAACAGACCCTCTTTAGAACAATGTTGTTTTTTATTATATGATAATTCTGTAAGATCTAAACAGCAAATGTTAACGTGGACTAAATTACGTGAACTTAAATTGTTAAGATCTATAAAGGTAATTTATGTAAATAAAAAATCATATACAGTATATGCATTTCAATTCTTTGATACAGCTAGTAAATATCTTTTTAAAGGTAGGAATCCTAAAGGAAATCAGATTGCTCGTATTTTGTATTTTTGGGGCAATAATGATGACGACTTGAACAACCGTCTCTTTAATTCCAATCTAAAGGTATACGGTGTAGATACATCGTCTGTCCCTGAAGAAGATTACGCTATGGATGCCAAAGAGTTCAGAGAAATGTATAAAAAAAGGGTGGTGATTAATAAATAATCACTACCCTTTACTGTTTTTTATGGTTTCCTGATTAGACTCAGTGAAATCCGCTCAAAAAAAATAATTTAAAATTAGTAAATATAATTAATTAACTCCAATAGGACGAGATCTTTTCTTCTTCGGTTTATCAGCATCAACATTCTATTTTTTATATAATAAACGCCAAGGAGCTGTATTAGCATACCACTGTGTCGATTTATCAAGTGCATAAGAGCCTCCACCACCCATAGATTCTGGCATAGAAGAATACCAACCTGCGGTTCCGAAGTATGCAAATGCATTCATTAATGCTTTATATTGTCTCGTTCTATTTTTATATTGTGACGATGACTTGATAATTTCGTCAGGATTATGTCCTGTAATACCAGCATAATCACCAAGTAGATCTAATATCTAACTAAGTTTATCAACACTAGATGTTAAAATTGTAATAGATGTAATTAAATCACTAACCGTTGAAGGATTGTACATAGTCATCATTTCAATTCCTTGTCGCATTAATACAGCGTTTATTAAGAATAACAACCAATGTTCGTCATCTGGCGGTAATGTAGATACGTAAGCATTCATCATCACTGATGCTGTTACAAACATTGTAACTAATCCTAACTCTCTTAATATTTTACCAACAGCATAAACCTCCTATCTCGACAAGTCTATATTTTTCATATCTTGTTGAGAAACGTGTTTATATTTGAACAAGAAGGAACTTAATACTGTTTGCATTCTTTTTGTGTTAGACAAAATATGACCGAGACCGCTGAAGAAACTACGATATGGACCATTTTCTATAAAACCAGTCATAAAATTAAAACCGCCTCTATAATAATGTTTTTTACGAGCTTTTCTTATATCACTCTTATTAAGACGTTTATCTGTAACCTCACCTGTTTCAGTTTCTCCAACTATAAAATCATTAAAATTTCTAAAACGTTCAGATATACCTACAAGTAGGAATGTACGTAACATTGTTACAAATGCAGCCCATGTATTAGTCTATAACCATGTTTTATCTTCCTCGAGAGTCATACGAGTCATAGTCTGTATAATCTTTTTAGTTCTATTACCAATACTCTAATATTGTTCTGGAGTCATTCTGTTATCTACTATCTTAAGTTGACCATTTACCATTTTAACACAGTTTCTAGCAGTTTTAGCATTATAATACGCTCTATTAGCTTCTTTGAAAGACATTCCATTTTCTACACATTTGTCTATAAACGGTTCTTTTGATAAGAATTCTATATTACCATTACCATCGATATACATTCTTGTAGAATTGTAAATCATATTTACATTTAAAGCTTTTATAAAATAATCACCCAGTGAGAACGGTATCATTCCGTCAATCTTAGATACAACTCTACCTATCTATGTTCTATATAAATTCTAATATCTTTTTGTTAAACTTTCTCCAAGTTGTAAAGAATCTATAATACCCATTGTTCTACTATACGAACCGCTTTTACCAAGAGATAATATAGCAGCAGGTAATTCTTTTATAAGTAATGTCACACACTTTGTAAAATCACGTTTATTATAATATCTACCACATCCAACTTCAACAAGAGTACACATAAGAGGGTCTAACATTGATATTATTTGAGATACAAGTCTACATGCCAACATTACTTTTTGAGATATTCCTCTTACAATACCTATACGCTTTAAGAATGTTGCAGAACCACCAAATATAAGTTTTCTAAACCAATTAAAATGTTCCCAATCTTCAGAAAACAAATCAGTATGTGCTCTACGTTCATACACATCTCTATTCAACATATCTTCGAACTGTTTACTATGTGTAGATTGCGTATTTTCATTTTCTTGAATATTAGTGAGAATCGTTTCAAATTTATTAACGTTTTCTATTTTAACTTTATAATTGTTAGCCATTCTAATCATAGCTACAACACTTCCAACCAAATCAGAAGATATCATAGATGGGTCTTCTAATCGATCTACATATCTTATTGGGATATTCTTAATCTCACTACCATCTGGACGTTTTGTTTTTTCAGGTATATATAAATCAGTATCTTGTTCGTTTGCATTAACATCTCTATTCCATATAGTTCCAATGTTTGAAAATATCTGTAATCCAGCTTTCTTAGTTAGGTTTCTTGTAAGAATAGACATTGAACGTGCTCCTATTTGAGGTAATCTACCATCATATTGTTGTAAGAATGGTAGTTGTTTATATACTCTTTTATCAAGTTTTTCTTGTAACAACTACATTAATTTAAACAACTCTGGCTTAGTATTCTTAACTTTGTCATATTGAGAATCGTGATAATATTCATCTTTTGGTTGTATAAAATCATTATCTGATTCATTATAATCTTTGTTTACGTATTTAGGATCACTATTGTCAATATCAAGTTTATTAAATAATAAATTAGGTATTACTTTATAAGAATTTTCGGTGTGTTCAATACCGTTTTCTTTATATTTAAATTGACTGACATGTGGTATAGGTATTGTAAATACTTTTAATACATTACCATCTCGTGTATAAAATAATTGATCGGCTTTAGACTAAGCATCGGTCACTGACATTCCTTCATCTTCAAGTTGCTATACATAAGACTACATTAAATACTAAAAAACAGAACCTTCTTCTTTAAATGTAAAATCGTTATTACCAAGAGTACCATCTATACATTTAACACCTAAGAATACATCTGATATTATTTGATTTTTTCTAGCACCTGGTTTAATGGTATTAAAATGACCTTTTAATCCTGGCTTAATTTGATATTTAATATTTTCTATTTCAGTTTGTAGTTCATTAATTTTCTATAAAAACTTTATACCATTTTTTGTAAGTTTTTTTGTATGTATATCAAACATGAAACTCCAATCATAGCTAACATATGTATCGTTCAGTTTATGTAAATTTATAAGTTTACGTAAATATCTTCCTAACTCTTTAATATCCTATAATCCTTCGGCAACATCTGCATCAGAACCATCGTATTCAGACTATTCAATCATATCTAAATATTTAGGATTAATTCCGACATATGAAAACATAGCTTGAAATTGTCGTTTTTCTGTAGGTGATTGTATTGAATTAAGAACTTCATTAAACGATTCATAATCTGGATTATATTTAATTTTACCAGATATCTTATTTTGAAAATTATTTAAATCTTCTGCAATTTGATACTCGTCACTATCAATCTGTTTTTCATTACCAAATTCATCGTAATATGATGATAAATTTAAACGCTATTTTTGTAATTCTTGTAATTGTGCTTTTTGAGAACTTGTAAGCAAATTTGGTTTAAATTTACCATTAATCGTGCAAGACTTTTTAATAGCAGTTATTTGTGAATTTAAAGAATCTACTGCTTTTAATGTGATTGCAGATAATGTATCAATACGTTCAGCATAATATTCACGAGTGAATCGCCTATTTGCATATTTAGACATAAATTCATTCATGCCTCGCAAATAGTCTTTATATATAGAACGTAATCCAGGAGTGTTGATAGGTATATCTGGATTACCAAATTCGTCAACATCGAGTTTAAAATCTTTATCGTTTAACTCCTCTTTTATCAAGTCTTCTATATTCTTATAAGTATAGAAAATACGGTTATGTTTTTTATCATTATTTTTACGCTTTCCGTATAAAAGCCATGCTTTAAAATCTTCTAAATCAGTATAGAACTATCTCTTATTTATAGGTTGTATAAAATCTCCATTATATAAACCTCTCCTATCTTTCTACATGAGATATGTAAAAGGGTTTATCATAGAAGCTTTGCCTATTAAAGAATGTTCATGTAAAGCTTTATCATATTGTTCTTTTATACCGTCTATATCTTCCTCAGTTCTGCGATCAGTTTCTTGATTCATTTTATATATCTCGTCGATAACCATTCTAACAACAGGACTTTTTGCATCAGAAAATAAACCACAAATACGTTCAAAAGAATTCGTATCTCCAAAATCATATTGTGCAGATACCCATTTTTTAATATTTACAGTTAATCGTTTTTTCATGTCATCCGTAAGCTCTGAAGATTCTTGAGATTCAATCTTCTCTTTAATCCAAAAATCAAGCATGTGTTCTTGTGCAACACGTTTCATATTTTGAATATATGTAAGCTTTTTTCGTAAATCTAAATCTGAAATAAGACGGCTTATCTCGTCTATAACAGGATTAGAACCAGGTTGTATTACAACCAGCATTCTTTCAATATTAGACAACAGATTATCATAGAAACCGCAAATATCTTTTGTTATATATTGAATCTCGTCAAAAGAAAAAGGCTGAGTTTGTTTAGTATTAGTAGCTGTAGCGGCAGTAATAGAATTACCATTTGTATCCTAATAAACTCTATTACCAAAATTATCAATATTATAATAAACCATATCATAGTTATTATCTTTAGCATTGATAAGCATTGCTAATATATTATTGATATCTGTATCAGCACGCTCTACAAACTATAGTACACCTTCTGCAAAAGCAGTCATAACTTCATCAGCACTCTTAGATTCAATTGCTTCAGCTATGGTCTAATGTTGCATCTAAACTTCACGAACAGCGTTCTGATTAAATGCAATCTGTTTTTCATCACCATATATAGAAGATGTCTCTGAGAATTTAGATTTGTATGATTTATCTTTACTTAACGTTGAATTTTCTATACTTTCAAACAAATCCTATATTGTACGTTCTTCTTTAGTTCTGATTTTATTTATTGAAAATCTCTAATCTTTTGCAGCTCGTATCTTTCTTCTAGCCTCTTTAAATCTATCTATATAAGATTGTTTATTAAACCATAACCTGTTAAATTGCCAATTATTGTCTATATTTTCTCCAAGTTCTAAACCAACTTGTTTACTATATGAAGCCTATACAAAAATATCTACAAGTTCTTTATATGCTGTGTTGTCATATTGTATACCGATACTTTGTAAGTATCTACTTATGAGTCTAGATATAAAACTCTTAATCTTATCCAACCATGTTTGTTTAGTATCATACTGAACCTGTTTTAATTTGTTTATAAATTCATCGTTACTAAGTTCAGCAACCATTTCATAAACATTTTGTAAACCTTGTATAGATGGATCATTATTAAATTGTTCTTTGAGTTTAGATAGTAATTTTTCAGCTTTTGCGCGTAATATTTTAGATCTTTGCAACGCTTCAACAGTAATTACATGAATCATTTCATGGGTTAATGTCTACACTAATGCATTTTTAAAATTATTCTCATTACCGAATGATTTTGCGACATTTATAATAATAGTTCTTGTATTAGAATCATATTTAGCAGAATAATTACCAGTACGATCAGCAACTCGTCTAATATTGACACTATTGAACAAACCTGGACTTGTTTTATTAATGTCTTTTAATATTGAGAGGATAAATGAGAAATTATGATTATCCTCACCTCTTGTTTGTTTTATAATGTATTGTAGAAGATCTTGGGCAGTGTTTAAAGATTTCTTATTTAAAAACCGATTTAAATTACCCATTGATTCATATTCTTTAGTTTTAATCTAAACTTCAAGTCTTGGATCTTTTTTACCAATACGTACTCCTGCATATTTAACTCTTAATCCAGGATCCATATTTTCTATATACTATCTCCAAATATCTTCTTTAACTTTAGCCTTTAATGTAACTTCGAATCTTGTTTCATATGTATCATGTACGAGATTATCTATTGCATATCCTTGGTCTTTAATGTACTTTACAGCACGTTCTCTACTATATAGATGACTATCTCTATCTTCACCATGTCTTTTGTATATATTATCGTTTATTCTAGAGAATGTTCCTACATTGTCTGTAGCAGATTTAATTTGATTAGGATTAATAGTCAATAATTCATAATACCCAAAAGTCTTATGATAAACCATACCCCCATCATATTCTTTTGGAAGTTTATCATATTTATTTCCAGTTCCATAATCTGTTATATAAGCCCTTTCTTCTAAAGAAGGAGAATCTTTTCTAAATAGATTTTTTATATTAAGAAATAACGATATTTTATCATTAGATGTACCAAAATATGGGTTTTCTAGATAATTCTATTCTTGAGTTTGTTTTTCAGATCTAAATAATATAGGTTCTCCATTTTCATCAAATACATCTTTATACTATTCTTGTATTTCAAATCCATCTTGAAACCATTTACCGTATGTATCTGTGAAATCAGATGTGAAAAGCTGAGCTTTTTTCTACTCAGCTTTATTTACATCTCCTTTATAATACTCTAATAAATCATTATAGAGTTTTGATGATTTTCCTTCTTTTGTTTTATCAAGAGTATAACCATTGTTACAACACAGAACAGCATAGGCTCTTTTATAAGAGCCTAATACTTCTGTTAAGTGATTTAATTCTTCTTCGTATTTACTTTTTATTAAACATACCATAATAATTTATTATTTACATTGTTCATCTATTTCATCTGCTAATGTATCAAGAGCTTCGTTTGTAGGATAATCTTTTAAAGATTTCTCAATAAATTCCTATCTAGCTTCCAGATTCTATTTCAACTATTCAACAGTAATACCAACAGATTCTGCTAACTTAGTAAGTACAGACTAATCATTAAATAATTTAAGCTAATTTTCATCTATAATGTGTTTTTCGCCATATAATGCTTTATTTATAGTACTTCCTATTTCAGCATTACCGTCCTCCGTGGTCATCTTATACAAGAATTCCCCTAAATTATAACATTCGAATACGTTTGCAAAATCCTAGTTCTAACTATCTTTCTACATGATAGCTGGTATTTTTTTCAAAAGATTAATTACGTTAAATACCGCTTTACTTTTAACAACCATTGATTTTTTAGACTTATCATAATATATTACATTTTTATCTATATCTTCATAAGACAAACCTTCATAATCATGAACAGCTTCTTTAAAATCATTTATTATTTCGGAAATAAACCCTTGCTTGAAATCAGAATACTTGATATATTGAGTGGTTTTGTCAGAATCTTCGCCTAATACATCCTCAGTCACAAATGAACTAATATTCTACATTATTATTTTTAGATCTTTTACAGAGACTCCTTTTATAGGTTTGCTATTATAGTAATAATACTTTTTATTTACAGATTTCTATTCTGTTTTCTATAATCCAGAATCTGTAAACCTGTTTTTCTTCAGTGTTCCATCTTCATTATAATAATTTAACATTTTATCACCATTATGGTGAGCATAACAATATACACAAGAAGATGCACAATTACTATTATATTTTAACAAATCGGTTTTTCCACCATAACAAGAACACAACTATCTAAATCTATTATTCTCGGTTAGTTTATTAGGTATTTGTGTACCAAGCATTTTATTAATAGCATCTACACTTAAACAACCTTCTATACTTATACCATCCATTCTACAAGGTTCTGCGCATGTTGACAAGTCTAAATTATATTTTTTAGCAATATTTAACATCTTTTCAGCTATACCTTTTATAACATCCATTCTGGCATGAGTAAAATAAAATCCGGAATCATTCTTATCGAAGTATTTAGAATAATCATATCCTAATTCTTCCATAAATTTAGAAGTGGTTTTATAATAATCTAACACTGAAAATCTTACATGTTTTACACCTAATTCACTAGCTCGTTTCATCAATTTATCCACTTCAGATATTTTAGTAACGCCTGGTATAATAGGATCTATTCGTAATGTAACATATTCTGGATCTAATCCTTGTTTTATAAAGTCACCTATTCTCTCAATCATGTCTTGCCATTTCATAACACCAGGCTCCCATTTAGTATTGCCTAAAGTAGTAACGCTGAAATGAATTATTTTAGGTTTGTTTATCTATAACAATTCTCTCATTGGTAAACCATCGTGTTTTGTTATCAAATATAATGCGTCTATATCCTCATATCGAATAGGGTTCTTACTATAATCTAAAAATGTATGATTTCCTTTAGCCCAATCTTGTATCATTTTTGAGAAGAATACTGGATCAGTGTGTTCTGACGCAACTGCAATTCTTGGTCTAGTATCATCTCCAGTAAACGGTTTTATAGCAAGTATTTCATCATTAGTTAATATTGTCTTATCGGAATTCAACGTTTTAACTTGTTCCAAATAAGTTCCGAATCTATCCTCATCATTCGCATCTATACTATCCTGCGTATCTATACTGTTATCTGGTTCAATAACATAACCTTCTTTTTCCTATAATCTAGTTCTTATTTTGGTTAATATATTTGCGAATCGTGATTCTCCTGTAGGTTCACCTTTTTCCATAATTTCATCAAGGATTTCTCCTTTTCGATTAATATGTGTGAATTTTACATTTCCTGTATTAATTAACAATTGTTTAGCTTCTTCATTTTCTACAAATGACTAATACATGAGAGCAGACAATATACTGTTACTAACTTTTCTCCAGATATTTAACCCTTCGCCAAGATTAACACTAGCACCTTTAGCTTTTGCTATTTTAGGATCTTGTTCTGTTATTATAGAATTAAATATTCTAATCTTATCATCAGTTGACAATGCAGTAGAATATAAAACCTTAATAGCCTAGAATGCATTTTCAACAGTATTCGCGGAATGTTTTACAATAGATTTAATCTTATCAATATCTTTAATATATGATAATTCCTCTCCAGACAATACATTAAATACATCTGTTATATGACGTGTTGCAAAGTTAGACAACATTAGATTATCACCACGTTCATAATGTATATTTATAGAATCTTGTTTCTTATAAAGACCTTCGATGGCAGTTATAAATGCATTTGGAACTTTATTGTTATTAATCAGATCATCTTTTGTTATAAATCCAGACTGTCGTATTGCGTTTTCAATAGATCCTCTCTGTTTATTTACATAATCTATTACACTTTGTAATTGTGTATCAAATGTCTATTGAGCAGATTGTACAGTTGGAACAATTTTATTACCCTGCTTATCAAATTTGTCAAAATACGTCTTATCGTAATCGTCATCTATTTCACATGAATAGAATTGATATGTCTAAGAACCTATTTTCATACGTAAACCTTTTGGATTTACAATTTTATATATAGGGTATTCGAGACTAGTTCCATATTGTGATATTGATCCGACTCCAACTAATTTATATAATAAAAATCTATCGTTATCTGCATATGTTGTACCATTTCTAAATGTTTTTATAAACGGTGGGAATTGTCCATTTTTATTTTTAGATATAGGTGAAGAATATTTATTATTGTAATATGATAATCCTATTATTGTCCTAGGTTCTGTTCTTAATGTAACAGTACCATCATATCCTACCTATTTATATGTAAAATTAGATGTTATAAATCTACTATAACCTTTTTCAGTCTTTGTATTAGTAGTCGGTATTATATTATTATCTGATGCAAAGTTTAATAACAACTCGTCTATGTTTATGCTATAATCTCTATTGGATTCAAGATTACCTTTATAATAATCAGAAGCTTCTTTTATATATTTACAATATCCAAAATCTTTTCTCCACTGTAATGGTACATATTTAAAGAACTTAACAAATCCTTTACTGTCTGCAGAAGACATAAATGCATATATTGCCAAATCATTTGCAATACCTCGCATAGCTTCTTGTAGTTTAGGATTCTTATCGTTTGTATAATTAAGCATATCTTTCCAAGCTTCTATATAATCATTACTTACAGCTGAATCATCTTCTGAAGTATATGTCATAGAAATTATATCATAATGAGGTTTACCTTCTTCTGCAAAATAATGTACAGAATGTAGTTTTTCGATAAGTGGATTTATTATAGTTCCATTTTGAGTAAACTGTTTTAACTAACCAGACTCATCTGATCGTAACAATCTCTATAACATTGTTATACGTTTAGCTAACGTACGATTGCCAACAATTAGTTGCTTCCAATACGAATATATCGTATGATTTGTACCGTGTTTTTTGTTATATTTATCAACATAATCCTAAAAAGCATAATTAAACGCTTTCTATTTTATGTAACACATCATCGCATTATTAACTGCTGTTCTAGTAGCTTTAGATTTATTATTCAATATACTTAAAATCTCATCTCGTTGTTGTTCAAATGATTTTTGCATATGAATCATCTAATCTCCCAAAACCATATGTATGAATTCTGTACCATAATAAGTTTTATCGTCAATATAAGAATCATTTAACATCTATTCAATATTACTATTAAATAATGTACTCTATTTAAGATTATTATATTTCGCTAAATACTACTGCTAATCTTGATAATTTATACCTTGTTTCTTAGTATCAATTTTAGTATATTGTACAAGATCTGACAGACCCTGTGCATATTTCTCAAACTCTTTCGAAGCGATGTATATCATTTGTTGGATTTCAGATACTTTTATATTTTTATCGCGAATCTTAATAGTTTTATCTAAATCTAAACTTGAAACAGAATTTCCAGCTTTCTTATAATAATTTCTATCCGTTGCGAGTATTTGTAAAATAGTCTTTTTTACTGTTTTACCATTTTCATTAACTTCTACTCTAAAACCATCATTGCGCATAGGGTCTCCAAATATATCTACAATAGTAGACATTACATCATGTGCAAGCTAATCTTTATCAGATAGAGAACCATTTGCATATATTGCAGCAATACTTTTTGTACCAAAAGTCTTATTTATATATTTTTTTTCAGCCTCTTCTTTTCTCTATTGTGGAGATAAACCTGGATTATCAACTATCTAACCATCGCATTCATTATAAATCTATGCTAAATCTCTAATCACAGGATTATTTAAGAAATAAAATGCATGTCTACCAAAACCTAATCTTATTAACAATGAACTTATATTATAAGTAGCTTTATTGATATTCATTCTCAAAACATAAGGATCTTTAGCAACATCTACGTGACCATTGATAAGTGCTGATATCCAAGATAATATAAATGATCCATCACAGTCAACACTTCTTGCTAAAGATAAAGCTCCTAAATTACTTAATATTCCACCATCTGATATAAATCCAACATCATATAATTGTGTCAAGATATGGTTATTATTGTTCAAAGCGTAAGGTCCGATACCAGTTTTACCTGTTGCGAAAGAACCTCTTGTTTCTACCTAAGTACTAAGCATTTCAAATTGATATGGTTCGTATGGTTTTGCAACAACTCCACTCTCAAGTTCTTTCAATACATTTTTAACAAGAGATGTATCCTAGTCAATAGATCTTCTTAAAAGATGTGCATATCTTCCACCTTGTAATTCACCATTTTTATCAAGTGTTCCACAATCCTTTAATAGTGATATATATGTACGTAAAAGATCATTAGTTAACTATTTCTTCTTATCGGAAAGATTTTCAGAAGTTGCTGTATAACGGGATTTTCTTCTAATCTGACCTTCTTTATCAATAAAATCAACATCGTGTTTTACAAGTTCGTAGAATAATGTAGACATGTATAATTTATCAATATCGAAGTCAGAACCTGTTTGAGCTGTAAATTCTTTAGGTAAGACAATAGTATCTCTAACAATAGGTAATACATCTACAAATCGTAAAGCTCCAATTGAAGATGTAGCCTGTGTAGGAATACGATATGACATAGTATTGGCTTCAGCATTATGCCACTCAGTTTCTCCAGTTTTTACACCAGATATTATATCATTATCGATCAGCCATTGTTTAGCCTTTTTAAAGTTATTCTACAATCCTTTTGGAATGATATCCATAAAATAGTCTATAGATACTACAGCATCCATTGAACCTTCTTCATTGATCATACGTAAAGGTTTTCCACCGTTCAGTTTACTTTCAATATTTTCAGAACTAATAACCTTATACGGACTATCCATTCCAAAAACAGTTCTCTGATAAAATGCATTACCTTTAGTACGAATATCGATGACATCAGTTCCTACTTTAGATGACAATATACTTTCAACCCAAGCCATATTTGAAACGCTGTTCAAATCTACATTAAAACCATCTCCGGCTTCATTTAATTCTAAAGCTTCTAATATATTTTCATCAGCATTTCTATCTCGTAACTACTGTACTAAAAATTGTTGTAGATTTTTAAAGTTTACAGTACCGTCCTAGTTTGTAAATTTATTTTTCAGTTCATCCCAACTAAGTTTAGCAATCTCACGCATCGTGGACATTATCTTATCACGAACCTCGTTTGCGGACATTTCTTTTACTGTACCATCTGATTGACGTATATTATAAGTATCACCATCACGTAATGTACCCATACAAACCTTTAAAACCTGTGTACCTGCAGCCATTATTTCATCTACACGTGGATCTGTGTTCAACTGTCTACGAATCCATTTATATTTCTATGTATAAATATGACCTGCGAAAGAAAATTTATTTATATCTTCAGCAGACATGTCTGGGTCAAACCTCTAAGCTCCTTGAGAGCCTGCTTTTACAGCAGACTACATCATACACATATCAACTCCATTTTTAGGATCGTTCATCTTATCATAAAGATGTTTTAAGAATCCGTATGATATACCTTTGAATATTGGGAACAATGCAAACTTATTATAAAAATGGACAGGTGTTCCATTTTGCATTCTATAACCAAAAGCAGAATATTTCTAAGTAGATATAAGAGCATTGTGTACAATTTCATAAGCTTTTGCATCTGATAAATAACTATTATTTTTACCACGTAATATATCAAAAGCCTCTTTAACATTTTCTGTAAATGCACCGCGTTGTTTCAACAAGTTTTCAGCCATCTTGTCGGTTATGAAAGCAGTACCATCAGTAACATTAACACCTTCCAAATGTTTAGAATCATCGTATACATAACTATTTGTTTCGGATTGAACTTTCTTATCGATGATTTCCAAAATACCAGCTTCTTTTAACAACTCTTTCTGTTTTTCAACATCCATGTTGTTTACAATCTTGTATATTTCAGCTTTTTCAGCTTTGGATATATCTCGACCTTCGTATTCTTGTTTACTTAATAGTATGTTAACACAAGCTTCTCTATATTCACCTCTTTGGAATACTGTTTTTAAAGAATTTACCATTTCACTGGTAATCTACCAGTCATTTATTTCCGCAATTCTATATTCACTAGGTATTCCAGGTATATCTTCTCTATTGTTAGATCCAGTAGAACCAACACCTCCATAACGTTTAGTTTCATCAACACCAAATGTTACAAGCTATCCTTTATCATTGTAATTAGTCTTGAAGAATTGTGGCATTCCTGTTACAAATCTTCTACCCTCTTCCATAGACATTAACTGTTTGCACATTGTGTCAAATACATAAGCTACTATAGCCTAACCTTCTATTTCTGCTTCACTCTTTAATGAATTATAACGCCTCTCTGTATTACCTATTCTAGAATTTCTATATGCGTTGGCAATAAGTGCTATTTTATTAACATCTAAGTAGTTATTTTTGTAGTTGAAATATTTAGCATTTTCAGCAGCACTTGACGTATTTGTCTATACTTCTATAATACCAAGATCTACAAGATGTTTTAACTCGTCGTCTAATCTATGTCTCAATATATCAGCCACTATTTTTCGTTTTTCCTCAATAGGTCGACTAAAATATTTTTCAACTGCTTTATTATAAGATTCGAGTATTCCGTTAGTTGGTGTACGATGTTTTTTTGCATCATCTGTAGATACATCATCTTGAAAATTGAATGATATGAAATTATCACCTTCATAAATACCTGCCAATGATGTAAACCTTGCTCCGTTTTTACTACCTGTATGATAGTTTTTAATCATTTGTTCGGCAGGAAGTTTATCTTGCTCGCCATTTGGACCATAACCTAATTCACGAATAGTTTTCTCAACATTCCTACGTTCGCATTCGAAATACTCTATAAATTGATCTAATACATCGTTTTGTTGATATCCTTTGCTTAAATCCTCTAAGTTAAAGAATATCTAACCTGTAAAATGATTAAACATAGGCAGTTTTCCAAATGCTGATATCTAATCATCAGTCATTTGACTACTTACTTTAATATTATAGTCAAATCCTGGTAATTTAAATCCTCGTACAGACATGTATGTAGATTTATCAGACAATGTTGGCATTATTATAAGACCATCAGATAGTTTCTACATTCTTGATATTTGATCTTCACGTTTTCCCATTTCTGAGAATTTAACGCTATCCGAACTATACTTAGATCCAGCATCGGTATCAATAGATATTTCGTCTTTTACTTCTTTATTTAATAACTGCTTAGCTATAACAGATCCTCTTTTCTAACCGTCTTCATCTTCAAATACAACATACTCGACATCTTTCATATCATCCAAAATAGAACCTTTTCTAATCGAACCATCTGATTCAAAAGAAGTGTTCAAATCATCTACAACATCTGATACTGTATTGTTTTGAGCATACATATACATTTTAGTATTTCCAGCACCCAATGTCATCATTTCTGATGTTGCCATTTTATATTCAGATGTTGCTTCTGCAAGCATTGTTATAAATTGATTTTTAGCATATAAGAACGCTCCTGAATATTTACCGTCTTTATTAGAATCTCTTGTAAATACATTTAAATCACCTGATTTTACAGCATTATTTAATTTGTCAAGAACTCCGTCTTTTGATATAAGTGCATATATACTAACACCTCCACTTTTACTACTTGTCATCATTTCACGTAATGATTCTATATAATCAGTACTGTCTGGATTTAATTTGTGCAGTAAATGATAAAATGCAGGTTTTGTAATCATTACACCTATAGAATTAAATGCGTTAATTATATTACTAACAATGAAATCAAAATTAGCAACATCATTTATATCATATATTTTACCATTTATATCAATCTTAGTACTATCTCCAATTAAACCTTTTCTTATTTGATTCAATGTTGTAGCACAATCTGCAAATGTCGTATAATTTCTGTTTATATTGTCATCTTTATTATATAATCCGGTCAAACCAGACCTTACATAATCAAACCATGCGATTGGATATTGTCTAGAACTCTAATTAGTATTTGTCTATCTATATCTATATTCGTATCCTTTTTTATTACCTTCTGATTCATTTATAAACAAGAAGTTAAAGTTAAGTTTTTGTGATTTAATACTCTAAAACAATAACGTAGTAAGTGTCTAATTGTTCTGATTCTATGCGTAAGTAGCACCTTGTAATATATCACCTGCTTTACATATAACTTTTCCGTTTTTACCAACAAGGTCTTTAACAAGACGTACTTCAGTAGGATACATAGCTTGTTCACTTCTATCTTCTGTATTACTTATATAATACTCTGGTTTTACAATAGCTCCATGATAATATACTTTTGGAAAACCTGCATATTTTTCATATTGTTTTTCTGTAAAACGTAGATAAGATTGATAACGTAATCTATACAAAGATTGGGCTATTCTTTCGAACATGTAATCGTTTTCTCCAAGTCTCCTTAATTGATTATATAAATCAGATACATTTTTAACATCGTGTAATTCTGATAACAATCTCTGATGTACTGATTTGAAAGATAAAAATACAGGTCTACCCATAGAGTTTACTGTCTAAGGTATTGTTGCACGTTTTGGCTTACCATTTTCTTTGACAACTTTTCCATCTTTATCTAAAACGTACATACTTTTAACTACACCAGATGCTACATCTTCTTGTGTTACATATCTAAGATTAGGTATAGTACTCAACATCCATTGTATAGGAGCTGCAACATCATCAGACATAGAATGAGAATAGAATTCGTCTGCGTGTCCTTGAATATCATCAGAAACAGCACTTGTTATATCACTATCAAGATCTTCTTTTCTTTGCGCGTCTCTGTCTTTTCTTTTGCGAATACCCATCTATTGCAATTTAGATTCCAATAATGGTTGAGCTATCTACCAATTCTAGAATAATTCACGTATAATTAATGCATTATCTCGTGTCAATGCAGGTAATTTACCATCTTGTACAAGTTTATCAAGTTGTTCTTTTGTAGCAGAACCTCCTGTAATCTAAACATACCATTTAGCAAATGGTGAATCTTTTGCTAAAAGTGTCTATCTATCAAATTTAAGCTTTTCTATATTATTACCGAGAATATCAATACCTTGTTTTTGAACAATTACTGGTAATAATGTTTCAACAACTTCATTTAATTGTTTCTAAGTATATATGTATTGTAATTGATGATCTTTACCTTCATTGTCCTATATTGTCATGTTAAGACCTTTTGGGAACAATCTGTTAAAACGTTCCATATTTTCTTTCGAAGCTTTACGAGAAGAGAATTTACCGTGATCTATTGCTCTAAACGTACATGCCATCTTAAGATTACGTGTTCTTATAAAAGCGTTCAATGTATTATACAACCAAGCAAACATTCTTAATATTTTATTTTTAGGTTGCCAGTTGTATTTAGAATATGCATAGAACATATCAGCAAGACCTTCAGCAATCTACTCTTCTGATAAATCTTTATTTTTACGCTTTTTCTTATACCAATTATAAAGAACGTTTCTTTCTTCTTCACTCATTAACATTTCAACAACGTAGTGAAATGATTCATGATATTGTGCATTATTTTCAGCTTCGTACGATAATTTAATAGCGGCACTCATACAACGTCCAACAACATCACCATGCTATGTTTTTTCTATAATATCTTTTACTGGAAGTATTTTAACACTGTCTCCGCATATTCTACGCACATCTTCTGTCGCTTTTTTCAGCCCTTCTTCATCTTTTATAGGATGTTTAGCTTTTTCACGTTGTACCATATTCCAACCGTCATCACCAAACATATCATCTTGAGCAGATAACATATCATCAATAGATACATCTTGACCATCTATGTCATCTAATACAGTTTCATCAGATTGAGGTGTTTCAGGTTGCGTGTTTATCCAATCATCGATTGCAGTTTGCATTTGGGCAGATTGTTCTATAATTGCACTAGGTGTTGTATCATCTACAGAAATAGCTTCAAAATCAGATGTACTTACCAAAGCATCGGTTATTCCAGAATATTCTGACTAGAACCAATTATTTTTAATCATCCACGCAATACCACTTATGTTATTTTCAACATCGTCTCTTGTTATTACGAATTCATCTGAATATCTGATAGATTGTACATTTGGGTTTTTATCAAACCATTCTTTAACACCATTAAACAATCTACTAACCTTTGAATTTTTAAAGTTATCACGTATTAATAATGTATTCTGCACATTCAAATATCCATTTGTTGACAATTCCTGACGAAGTTTTTGCAAATCCTGATCATTTTTAAGATTATATATTGTTTTAGTGTTACCTCCATCGTAACTCATATATACTTTATTACGATCAAGATTACCATCTTCATCTTTTACATAATCAAATTGGAATTTACTGTCTGTTGCGACAGCTCCACCTCCGAATCTTATAAGATAATGTAACAATTTAGAATTATCTATAGGACCTTGTATTTGATTGCCATCTTGGTCAATTACATTAGCTTTTGATTGTTTCTTTCCTGATATATTTGTTAGAATATCAACAATAAGATCTGCTGCAGATTGTGACATTTTACCAGGTGTCAATGCTATTAATGCTGTATGAGGTACAGCACCCTGTTCAGAATCTTCAGCGTAATCCAATGGTTTCTGAATATATACAATACCTGGTCTTGACAAATTCTCATCATTTACAGCTTCTCGTTGAGATGTTCCAGATCCAACCTTATAATCATCACTATCTAATCGTCTTAAAGTACCCTATGAATCCGATATCAATAACATTGGTTCCCCGTTTTTATAATCTAACAAACCATTTATCTAATCGTCTGTTAAATCCAAACGTTCTTTTACATTGCCAGGTTTATTATTATACTGATATTTACCATTTGTCCTACTAAGTCCTTTTAATACAACTTTTATTTTTCCAGATTTTATATCATCTTTATTCTTTTGATAAAAATCTATAAGTTTATTTCTAAAATCTTGTTCAACTGCGTATATAAAAGATATTTCTGCAGTAGCTTCTTTTGAAAGAATTTGTCCATTATATGATATTTCTTTAAATTTCAAATATGCACCACATGTAGCAGCAGTATCTGAAAATTTTGAAGCTTCAAAATCTATTACAAATTGTACATTTTTAATAAAATCTTTTTTAGTAGTCCAATCTTTAAATACTTGTAATGCTTTCCTTTGTGCAGGAGTTATTTGACTTCTATCTTTAGCAAGTCTGTTATAATGTTTTACATATTTATTATTATATACTCTAGGATTTGGATGAAATTTACCTTGACCAGGACCATTACCTTTGTTAGTTTTATCTGCTAAATGTTGTTCTACAATTGTTTTAAATCTTGTCAAAATATTTTTTTCTCCTTCTACCCATTCTAAAGCTTGTTTAAGAACAGATAATGTATTATATCGATCGATATTTTGTTCGAATTTAGTTACAGCATCGATGTGTGCATTATATTGTTGACTAATTGTTGCATCTTTAACATTCTACATTAATGTATCAAGAGCATCTAATTGATGTTTTAATTGTGCAAAACTTAGTTTTACATTTTCTCTAGCTTCATCTATTTGCTGTTGTATATCATGTAATTGTTCAACATATGTAGTATGTACATATTTAGGGTCCTATATTGCCAAATCGACCATTTGTATAGGTTGTACGTCAGTTATAGCAAGCAATTCACTCCAGTTATCACGTGGACTTTTAGTAGTTACGGTAATACCCATTAATTGTAAATTACAAACGCTACTACCAGTACATTCCTAAATCATTTGTGCATATGCATTTAACTAATTTGTATATACTTCTCTAGCAGTGTGTTGTTGACGTCTTCCGAATGCTGAGGTTTTACCATAATCCTTATCAAGAGCCTCTCTTTTCTTTTCTGTCTAAATATTTCCTCCAACAGTACCACTAACTATTACATCTTGTAATTCAAATGAGTATTTAGATGTTTTAAAATCTATAAGAGTTATATTACCATCTGGCGCTATTGCTAAAAGGTCAGGTTCACCAGCTATTTTAACTTTAGTTCCATCTGGATTAGTTTTTTCATAATATAAACAAGTTGGTCTTGTATATAAAACATAACCCAAAGTCTCCATTTTATCCTTGAATTTCTTAAGATCATCTACGAGTTTATCAAAAACTTCTTCAGGAATTCTTTGATCCACATCTTCATAATTCAAGGTTTTACCTGCTAATATATCACGAGCTATTCCATCTATTATAGAACCAGATATTACAGAAGCACCAGGTAAGAATAAATTTGTATCCGTATGTGCAAATAATTTAGCGATAGAATTTATAGTTTCATCGCTCTTTAATATATCGTCAGTTTGAAAATAACCCTCAGGATTTATCTTACATCTCTCTGCTAATTCTGAATCAGTACCATATAAACGAACAGCTGTATTATAATAATCATCAGCCATTTGATTTATGGCTTTTATGTATTCATTTTTGTAACCTTCTATAACATTTGTACTATCATTCCTCTTAATAGAATCTAACCATGCATCTCTTAGTTTTTGTAATGTATTGGTATTTTTCTTTATAGCATCTTCCTATTCTTTTGTATTACGGAACTGAGGTTCCATCATACTATGAAGACGACTATACATTTCAATCCTACCATTTGTTTCAATGAAATAGTTATTTCCTGTACGCCATTCGTAATGATATTTACTATTAGACGCAGAATATTCATCTAATACTTTTATAGTTTTAGATTGATCTTGTGTTATTACAACATTACCATATTTTATATTAGTTTCTGGCGCAACATACGGAGTTTTAGGCTGTTGTGCAGGTTGCACAGGTTGTACTATAGGTTTTGCAGGAGTTGGATTTAATAACTTCTTATAATACCTTGCATAATTATACTCACTTATTGTTATTTCCTAATCATTTAAGAAATATTTAAACTTACCATTTTTCTATTTTCTTTTTTCTAATTTTGCACCGTTATTTAACAAATTGACGATTCGCATTTCTTTAGTACGATAACCATCATCACTTATAGCTCCAAGATTAGTTACTAACTAATCAAATTTCTTTTGATTATATTTTCTGCTATTTGCATAATCCGCTAATCTCTAAATAGAACCTTTATAATCAGATGTTAAACCAGGAGCCTTAGCTGCAGCACTTTCATAAGATTCTCTATCCATCCATTCTTTTTGAAAATCTTCGAAAAGCTTCATACTAGAACTTCTATAATTATCAAGTCTATTACGTTCTTCGTCAGTAAGTTTATCAAGTTCAGAATCGTTTAATGCTACATAATCATCGTATTGATCTTTTGTCTTTTTCAAACTTTTACCACGATCATCATATTCATTTCTAGAATCAAACCATTCTGCCTTATCAAACTATTTGTTAGTTTTGATTAATTTATCATTTTCAGAATCATACTCATAAACTCTACGTATACCATCTATGTCATCACGTACAACATATGTCTTACCATTTCTAGTATACGTATTATTATCATCGGTTATTACTGCAGAATCTAATTTCTGTCTATCTAACTCGTCGTTATAGAAATCATCTTCAACACTCTGACGTAACAATTCATCTTCTTTTTTATTTTTCAAATATGCTTCAACAGAACTCTTAGCAAATTTTGGATCTTTTACTAATTTGTTAAGCATTTCATTATTGAATTGTAACTGTATCGAAGCATCAGAAAGATCGCGTTCTGCTGCAACATAATCATCGTCTATATGGAATCCTTTGCTTTCTGCAAACTTTTTCACATCTTCTTCGGTGTCTAATGCAATGTTATCACCATATACCTCGTGAATACGATCTTTGGTTTTTTGGACGTCATAATCAACTTTAGCTTTTACAGATTTTCCACCTTTCAACTCTTTGATTTTTTGCATATCATTCAACAATTGTTGAGTCTACATTTTACCAATAAGTTGATGTATTGTTATAAGATTACTATTATTTGCTTCATAAGCACGCTGTAAATCATCAAACATGTTTACAAACTTAGCATCATCTTTATATTTATCTGCAAGTTTATATCTACCGTCTTCCCCTTTTTCTATTTTAAACTGTAACTAATTTATTCTAGGATCACTTGCTCTATTTGCATCTAAGTAATCTTCAAATGACTATGTTACATTTAAACCGATAAGATTATTTAATTTTTCTTTATAAAATTGATCAGCTTCTGCAATAGAATTTTGTCTACCTGCTAATACTGCAATGTATGTATCAAAGTTTTTCTACATCACAGAACGTTCATTTGTCTTCTTTATAGAAAGATTATCTTTTATTTTCTATTTCCATGATTTATTTTCATCTTTCTCTAAAAATCCAGCACTTGTTGCGGTTTTACGTACATCTTCATTTTGTTGTAATATTCCGACTGTATTTACAAGTTTTCTAAGGTTAGCAACATGATCCGACGGTATTCCATAACTAATATTATCTTTATTACGCTCTTTCATATCAGATGTGATACCTTCGTACTAATCTAACATCGCTTTAATTTTAGAATAATTACCTTTACGTAATTCTTTAGCAAATATAGACGCTTTCGCAAGATAATCTTTATCTGAAATATCGTCAGCTAATAAATTATTTAATATAAGATGATCGAGTTTAAACTGTTGATATGTATTAGCTGCACCTCGTACAGCTATATTAGGACCACCTTGTATCAAAGCTCCTAAAATACCACCATGCATTTGTTCCCATATATCACGTTCTTGTGCTGTAGCTTGTTCAGGATCTTTAAATAGAAAACTAGACCATAATTTAGCACCATCCAATACGGTCATAGGAAGCTGATTTAAAACATTATAATAAGCATTAGACATCTCTTCTACACGCTCATATTGTTGTTGTTGCTGTAAACCTTCTTCAGCACCTTCGGAATACATACTTGCTCCAGCTCTCCATCCGAAATCTTTAGCAACCTTACCAGCAGTACCTAAATATCTTCTATATCGTAATACTCTTTCTGGTATAGCAGTAGCCATATCTATAACATTTGCAGAATGCTGCAATGATTTTTCTGCCATTTTTGCTAAAGCTTTGTCTATTTTACCTTGTGCAAAATTTCCTACTTTTTGCATCAAGACAGGTATTCCAGATTCTTCTATAAGATCTTTTGTAATACCTCTTACAAAATTAGCAGGTGCATTTAAAGTTGTTCTAATACCATTTACAGCATTTGTAACAGCTGCATCTCCACCTTCTGATAATAATTGTTGAACTGCCTTTCTAAGCGATGTTTTACTACCATCTGCATATTTGCGTAAAGCCATTTTAAACGCTAACCTGTCTCCTTTTGCAGCTAATTTATCAGTTAGAAATCCAACCTTAGAATTTTTCGCAATACCTCCCATAGGCATACAAGACACAATAGCATCTGTTAAAGAATCAAGAGTATTAACACCCATTCCTTGATAATATTGTTTTGCAGAACCTGCGGTAGCATCTAATAAAGTCTGTCTTATTTTAAAATCATTTGGAACATATTTACCGATATAGAAAGCATGTAATATATCATCAACAGTAGCACCTTCTCCAAGCTCTTTTCTACCTTCGTTTACAAATTTATCAAATTGATCATTTTCAATAAGAAGTTTTTTAGCTAATACATCTGTAGCATCTGATACGTTTGCAAAGTTCTCATCTGCTCCAGCAGCCATAGAAGATGCAAAAGAAACAGCTCCAGATGCAAGTGCTATAGAAGCACCTGCAGTTTCAGGTGCTAATATTGAACCGAGTAAAGCTGTAGCACCGGCTCCCATTGAAATTAAAGTTTTCTCTGGAGAAGACATTGATGAAGCGAGAAGACTTGGTGCCATCCACATTTTTGCAGGATTATACCATGCTAATGAATTAGCAGCAGCTTCTCGTTTTCTATAATAATTCGAAACTTCATATCCTTTTTGATATTTCTCCAAATCTTTTTTATCAATCTCATAATCATTTCGCCACAAAGCTTTCATTTGTTCAGCTCTACTATTGAATTGTTTATATATATTATCCAACTATGTACGAGCTTGTTTTGCTGCAGCAACATCTCCTTTCTCAAGAGCCGCTTTATACTTTGTGATATTTGCACCAAATCCATGTAGTTTTGAACCAACGCCAGTTCCGAAATCCAAATATCCAATATCGTGTAACAAAGACTGTGCATCAGAAACTAAATCTCCAGCCCACGTATGATTTTCAAAAGATATTAAATCTTTAAATACGTTTTCTTGTTTTTCTTTCTTTTGTTGGAGTTGATTTATTTTTTCTTTAAGATTGTCCCAATTAAGACTCTCTTCCTTACTGATACCTTTTCCGCTAACATAACGATTTCTAATATCTTCAAACTATGCCTAAGTATTTTTAAGTTCAGTTACAGTTTTTTGATATTCATCTAATGCTTCTGGATTTACCATGTTTTGTTGCTACATTAATGTATTCATTTTACCAAGACTTGTAGCCATCTAGGTTTCGTTTTTAGAAATACCAAAAACATGATATGCATCTTGCAACAAAGAATTTTTTCTATTTTTATCGATATTATCTGCAATTTTTTTACCACTCCATAATAAAAAAGGAGCTGCTATCGGATTCTAAATACTTTGTAATACAGCATTAGCTATAGGTAACATGCTATCATAATAACCTTTTGGAGCTGTATCACCATCGTCCTATTTAAAATCCTCTGGATGCATTGTTTGATACCAACGTACTGTTTTATCAATTTCGTAATCCAATGCTTTTGCCTAACTTCTCAATTGAGCAGCTGCTTTAGGATTAGATTTTTCAATACTTGTAGCTGCGTCATTATAAGAATCTCTATCTTCCATAAGTCTTCGTACTCTACTTCTGGAAGCTCTTTTATCTAAATTTTTATTTTGTTCCCGTTGTCTATTTTCAGCATCTCTCTGTTCTTTTGTGAACACTTTTCTTCCAGGAAAAGACCATTTATATTTAGATAGATTCGGATTTTGTGGTATCAGAGAAGTAAAATCGGTATTATTATTTTGCTGATTGTTATTCTGCCGATTATTATCCTACTAATCATTTGTATCTGATGACAATTCTTTATTTTTACGATCAGCATCTCTTTTCAAACGTTCGTTTAATTGTCTCTCAGCTTCTTCATCTTCTCTCTGTTTTCTTAAAATATCCTATCTTTTTCGCTCTTCTGATTTTCTCAGACGCTCCATATATTTCGCACGTTCGTCATCACGAACTCGGTACGAACCTCTTATTAAGCTATTTATATCCATAATTAATATATCATTGATGCCGACCCCTTGTCGGTTGTTTTAATATGATAACTATCTCTCAGATTAGCTTCTTGATAATCTATATTAGGTGCATAAGCTCCACTTGTAACATATGTATTACGGTCAGCCTTACCGTCTTTAGCTGCAATAGATGTATAATTAAACGGCATATAAACTGTACCAACGTTCACAGCTCTATTGTTTTCATCTCTTACATACAATGTTCCCACTGTAGCTTGTACAACTTGTCCATTTCGTTTAACAGTTGTTGCAACATTATTACCTGTTCTAGGTACAAATACAAGGTGTCTATTAGCTCCAAGAACTCTATCAGACTTACCATGTTCATTCAATTTTCTACTTATATCTCTATGTAATGGAATATGTCTTTGCATTATATGATGTGAACCACTTGTTTCTGCTGCCCATCTATCACCATCTATTAATCTAGACGCCTCTTGTTTACTAATAGTAAATCCATCTACTATTGAAGTTTTAATAACATCTTTATCACTACTTTTTCCTACTTTTGCCACCACATTTAATTTATATTTTCCAGCATCTCCAGCTTTTCTTTGATGTCCAAATCGTTTATAAGTAACTTCAAACGGTTCACCGTGTGTGATTGTAGCACCTTGTACTTTTGCAGAATATATTTTCGATTGTTTACTATCTTTTATTGTTTTTCCAGTATATGGTATTTTACTAACGGTTTTCTCTAATACTTTTTTAGCTTCTGATGTAGCTTCTGCGAATGGTAATAATAAACCATTAGCTTTGTATTCATCGATATTTAATCCAATCAAAGCACCCAAACCTCTTAATAATTGCGTCTAATGATAATTGAGATTAATATCTTGTTTTTCTTTTGCAGCAGCTTTCTAACTTTCATATTGTTGTGCTTGCTTTTGTTTAGCCATATCATGCTGGAATCTTATATTTTCAAGAGCATATTCATTAACCTTCTTCTCTTCTCTAAGATAATCACTGTTTCTATTTACAATATCATCTGTAAGATACTGCATGGCTAATTTATCAATATCTGCTTCAGAAGCTTGCGGGTTCACAGCTCTTACTTTATCTTTAGCTTGCGAATAATAATATTTACCGTAATCACTACTTAAGAAATCATTAATATTACTTTTAAGCACGCCACGTATATCATTTTCGTCAACTGTGTAATAATCATAACCGTCTTTTTTCTAATTGGTTAATTTCTCATTGAACTTTTTATCAAGATGTTTAAACCAATCATCTGTTAGATCATGCAAATTTTTATATTCTATAGGCGATACTCTATCAAACAAACCATTTTTTAATGTATCCCAATCTTTAAATTTATGTTTCTGAAAGAAATCTTCCATCTACTAACTGTATAAACCCTTAGACTGTAACTGTGCCATTGCTTGAAGATAAGCTTGTCCTGTTTTCGATGATTGTATAATTTGATTTATTTTATCTCTAGGTGTAGTTCTTATAACTTTAGCTATCATGGCACGACCCTCTGCTGTTCGCAGAGGATCTATACCCATTGCTTCCATGTTATCTATCGCATCATTTAATCTACCATATGTTAACTTATCATAATTTTCAACATCTTGTTGAAAAGGAGATGTAAAATCACTGTATTTAGACAGATATTCATCCATTCTTTTTTCTCCAGATTCATACTGATCTTTTACAGCATTTAAATAAGCATTCATAATACCAGTATCATATAGCTCTGGGATAGGCATATCTACTGGCTAATCATATCTATATATCATAATAATTATTGTTTATACGGATTAATAAATGGAATTGGTTGAGGAATATTTACTAATGATTTAGCTAAATCCATAAAGTTCGGCTAGAATGGTTTATACGGATTTATAAACGTTACGTTTTGAGGAACATGTACCAACTATTTAGCAAGATCCGTAAGATATTTTTCATTTGGCATAGATACAGGTGGATTACTAAACAATCTATTAATTCGATTTTTACGTCCTGCTTTACTCATTAAATCTTTACGTTTTATATCTAAATCATCTTGATATAATTTAACAGTATCACGCCATCTACTATCATCTACGCGTTTCTTATCCCATCTGTAGATATTCTCCATAAAGTCTTTTCTAGCTTGGTTAGCCATTGCCAATTTAGCAGCATGTGCTTTTTCAAACGCATCTTGATCGTATCTCATAGCATTTGTTCTATTCTCTCTATCAGCTTCACCTGCACGCATTAAAGCGTCGTAATATTGCTGCTTATATTTATTATTCTACTCGTCAGCTATTCCATAAAGCTTTGCAACATTATTTATATAACTATTATAAAGATCATTTCTAGCAATATATTTCTAACCTGCAGTAAGACCTCCTGTTTGGTCTATATTATATTTATTCTATCTAAGACTATCTCTATACTCTTTAAGTTGAGGATATATATTATATCTAAGACCAGCTAAACCATTTAATGCTCTATTAGCGTATTGGTTTTGACTATATGTATTATACTTAGGAATACTTTGTTTATTGATATTTGACAATCTAGAAAGTGCTTCTGTAACTCCTAAAAGTGATGGAAGTCCAATCTGAAGTTCATTCTACCAATCTTTACCAATTGCATATTGTCTTCTGTAATTATTCATTTGTCCTTCTATATTATGTTGTTTTGCCTATTGTTGTGCGAGATCTTTGAGCTTATTAAAAGATTCTTGTTTTGACTGTTGTATATTTTTATTATACAAATCACTTGTAGCTTTAGATAAAGAACTCAATTTACCATATCGTCCAACTTTGTTCTAAGCTTCATTCATACTTTGAATCTGCATAGTATACGGTGCAGCTTGCCTTGCGAACGTATCACCAGTTCTCCAATCAATATCATTACCAAGTATTACATTACTATCATCTTCTCTTACAGACGATGGTTGGTTATCAACACCAACTGTACCTTTGTCAACAATAGTTGCACTACTATTATTAAAATCTATAATAGATTCTCCTTTACCAACATTACTTTCGTGTGGTCCATTTATAACACCGTATGGAGAATATACTTGTTTATAATTACCTTCGGATTTACCATTATTATAACACTTAGAATCTTTTCCTCTATTAGCTACTAATATTCCACCTTTAGTATTTCCATAATCCTACAAATAATCCTATTGTAATCCTGTGGTTTGAGCACCTGCTTTATTAAACGTAGTGATAGCGTTTGCTTTCTGTTGTGCAACAGCCATTCTGTGTTTTAGAATTCTTTTCTTACGTCTAGCAGCAGCTCCTCCAAATATACCTCCTATAAGAGATCCTACAGCAGCTCCAATACCGGATCCAATTGGACCACCTATCATACCTATCGCAGCACCTGCTCCAGCACCACTTCCAATAGATTTCATTGTATTTCCAGATGTTTGTGCTTTAAGGTTTGCAAGTTCTGCATCTTCATCAATACCATTTTGAATATCATAACCAATTCCATTTATCATACCTTGTGAGGTACCTGCGTTCGATAACAGTTGTGACTAATTTGCAACAGGTTGTTTATAAGCATCTATAAGATTTCCTGCAAAAGCAATTCCTTGCTGAACCATTGCACCATAGTTAGCGTTTTTAAGATTTGTTTTAAAAGCACTAGGACCTTTTGGACCTTTTTCTTGAGGACCTTGAGGACCTTGTGGAGTTTGTTGAACTGGTGTTTGTGAATAAGAATTGTTGTTATATGCATTTTTCCAATCCCAACCACTATTTATTTCATCTCTAATATCTTTCAACTATCCCCACTGCGGTGGTTTAGGTGGTATATAACCTTGTGATGAATTATCATCTACACCGAATACAAAATTTGGTTTCTAATTACGTATATATTTAAAAGCTGTTAAATCCATGATTTTCTAAATTTATTTATTATATAAGAAATCGAAGCGTTCTTTAAATTATCTATCTCACAAATCATATATTTACCACGTTGTCTATTTCCATATTCAACGTTGCCATATCTTGGTATAGAATATCTAAAATTACCTTCTCTATTTGTAATACCAATTTCACTTCCAGATTTCTATACTTCTGAATTTAAATTTGTAGACCATTTAAATATACAGTTGTTATAAGAATAATCTTTTGTTAATTGATCGTTTGTTATTATTTCTTGATTATCAAATACTTTTGTTTCAGTAGGTGATGCATTTACTACATATTTTATAATAGTATTTGGATATAATGTACCATTTTTAGTATTCCATTTGTTTACAACTAATTTACCATCTTCACAAGACATTAAGTATATATCGTTGTCAAATGTAATACTTTCTTCGAAATCAACTGTATATACAGATGTAAATGCTCGTAATAAGCTACTAAACGCTAGAGATTGTTCTTCTCCGTTTTTCAACAATACTTTTGAAACAAGTTCATCATAACGTTTATCATAGAATAATTTTGGATGTTTTATACCACATCTCTCATGCATTATATTTTGTGTACCAAACATCTTATTCATTGCAACGCTACCGTCTGATGTCAGCTATTTCAATTCATTATTATGTGAATCAAACCAGAATAGAGCTGTAGAAGATTGTGCATCACAGTATTGTTCTCTATGCATTCCTGTTTTTGTATCCAAATAATCATATCTTGATAAAACACCTCCAGTTCCTAATACAAGTGGTTTTCCAGAATCATCTGTTATCTGAGATCTTTCATTCACGCTAAATTGACCAAATGCGTGTTCCTACCAAAAGAACAATTGATTATTAAATGTTCTAAGGTTTGTTATTTCACCATATCTGTCATCTACATCTAAGAAGTTTGCAGGTTTGAATACACACCACGAATCACTATTTTCATTATTAGTCTTCTTATCTGAATAATAACATCTGTAATCTACGCTTGTGAGTGTATTTGAATCTTTTGATAAATCTGTAGATTCTATTGATTTAATCTGAGGTTGTATAGAATATGCAGAATTGTACTCATATTGTGGTTTTTCCTAAGCCCATATTGAATTAACCTGTGCAGGATCTTCTTGTATATTGGAAGCTTTACCATCTGTCTATGCACTAAACTCTACTCCTGATGTATATGCGAGATTTATGCTTGTTTCAACAGGTATTGAATAAACAAGACATGCAGTTACAGACATTCCTACATTCTTATCATAATATTTATGACATGATACATATTCAAATGGTTGTATGTAACAATCACCATCAAACACATTTGCTACTTTCTAATCTGCAGCAAATACATCTCCATAAGATACGTATGTATTCAAACATCTTGCTGAATAATCATATCCTCCATAAGGTGTAGTTCTTTGTCGTAAATTACACAAATATGTTCCAGATATACTACTTCTATATATATTTACAATATTTCCATCTGCACCCTTGATATAATCTATATACGAACTATTCTATCTATCCTCTACAGAAAGAGTTGATTTGAATATTTTATTACTATCTTTGTTTGCACCAGGTATTACTTCAAAATCACCTGTTGTAAATTTATCTGGAACTTTATAATCATCATCTGTAAAACCTGTAGCTTGTACTGTAGTCGTATTCGTATGAGGTTTCTATATAACATTTGTGCAAATATTTTTATAAAATATATTATTTGCGTTTTCTAATTTCAACAAGATACAAGATCCTCCAGTACCCATTAATGCAGAACGTCCATCACAATCATCAAGTCTATTACGGTATTTATCATCAGATACAAATATACCAAAATCATTATCAGTACTCAGTACTTTATTAGTATTATTAAACGTACCGCTATCTACAACATTACAGTATTGTAAATTACCAATTGTAACTGTATTATTTGTGTATTTTGCAGAATATGTTGTAGTTTTATCTACAGTTTTAGAATCGAACAAACCATTCCATGGTATTTGTGAAACAACGTTACAAGCCTATATTTTATAAGAATATCTGTTCATTTTCAGATTGATAGTATCATAATACGTATCATCTCCGTATTTTGTTTTAACACCTGCCGACTCATATTTTCTGTTAAATACAGTATTACTCTATTCGTATAACTTTGTATACCCAAACTGATTGTAATTATATATGTTATCAAGACCGCCAGCTTTTCCAAATCCACGTATATTGCATGTATTATCTGTATCACCTATTGTTTGATATGAAATAAATGATGGTGTTTTACCAACTGTCCTAAAAACATATTGTTCACCTCTATAGCTATCAAGTCTATGTTCATTTAAACAAGCAGGGTATGCCTAATAATATGAAGGGTTTGTTCTACCGTATGGTTGACATATAAACATTGACTACAAACCACTTATCAGCTTCTCTTCATTACTGTTCTCATCATCAGATTTATATACTCTATATGTAGATAATTTGTTTTCTGTACCATTGGATAATCGTCCATATAAATCTTTATATATTATTTTATTATTCTCGGTGACAGCTTTTGGAGGTAGTGCTAAATTATGACCACATACAGAAGATCCTATATAATCATACTTTAAAGACGTACTTAAATTCAAATTTGGATTAATAACATCTGCAGAAGCTTTCCACGGACAATCAAAATTACGCATTTTTTGTGGATATGTTAATTCATTCGTATTAGCATGATGTCCGAACAAATAACTAACACTATTTAAATATGTCTAAGTATTATTTACAACCTATTTAATGTAATCTGTATTATATACAGCTTCTGGACATATAAACTAATATAGATCATGATTATCAAAATTATCAGCTTCTGGTAAACCAACCAAATTATCATTTGTTGAATCGAACTAAGGACTTCTTGCAATCCATATAGAACCTGTCCAGAATTGTTGTGTAGTTAATGTACCTGTAGGAGTGTATACATTGTCAATATTTGTATCGTGATCATCTTTGTGTTTGTTTCTACAAATAGGTCTTGCTAACACACCTTGCGCTATATTTTGAATATCGTTTACAGATCTATGACATCTTACAATTTCATACGAAGTAATCTTATATTTTTCATACTCATTATCACCGTATATCTGTTTCAATTTCTAATTGAACGAATTGATATCTACTTCAAATTGTATTCCTAACGGATAAACTGTTAATTCTGTATTATCGTCTTCTAAAACACCTTCATCATTATAATGTTGTCCATTTGCACAAAATGTTTCAAAACCAGGATCATTTATAGAAGGAGTTCTAATATCATCTATCCATAAAGCAGAACTACTTTCTCCTTTACCATTATATAGTACAATTGCAAATCTATATAATTCATCCCTTCTTAAAGATTTCAAACCGTATGAAATACAAGGGTTCGCGTATGTACCATTATTATTATTAGGTATATATTTATCTTTTAAGTTTATTCTACCCAAACTTTCAAGTTGTACTTCCCTATCATTTGTAACCAGATCATAGTGTTCTTTTACAACATTTACAATTGGTACATTAGTACATTTTGACCATTTTCTAGAATCATCGTTAAAACCATCTGGATATTCTATTCTAATACCTGATACTCTGGAACCAATCTATTTTGGATAAGATCTCGTATAATCACCTATAACTGATGTTATAATAAACTACCAGGATATATATTTTCCGCTACCTCCGTATATATGATAATATTCATTAGGAGTTTTAAACTTTTTATACTTACAAAGATTTTCAGATATAATAAATGATCTTGTTACATCGTTATAATCATTAAAGAAATCACACTTATCATATTCAAGACGCTCTTCTGTAGACATAGCGTCTCGTTCTTTCATGAATTCAGAATATTCTTTATCTTCATATATACCATATGATTTTCTAAATTTTACGTGGTTTTTATTGTCAACTCTAAATGCACGAGCATCAAATTCTTTAGCAATATCATCTAATTCTGACTAATTATCTTTTATATTAGCTGCGAATAATATATCATCTTTAGCTTCTATAGTCTTAGGTATTACATATACACCTGATAAATTATTAAATTCACTTAATGGTATTATTTGTAAAGCTTCTTGACCACTGTCTGTATACTACATAAATTTAGTAACCTCACCAGCATCATCCTCTTCTGAAGATTCTATTATTGATCTATCATATATAAGAGATATTTCAGGTTCTTGACCATTTTGTTTATAAAATATTCTATAAATATATACATGGTCAAATAAACTCTAATCACTTTCTAAAGGTATTCTAAGTGATACTCCACAATTTATAGTATCTTTCTCTAAACCACCTTTTGATTTTTTACTTATGATGTCATCATCAGTATAACCATATCCTAAATATATAGGTTTTGTAGGTGCTGATAACGGAGATACGTTACCACGCTTTTTATAAAATCTATAAGCATATTGTACAGTACCTGCTTTCAAACTACCATATACCAAATCACAGAATATAAAAGGTTTTATAACTACATTTGGAAACTAATCATACAACTATACATTTCCAAAGTTATTAGCATTAATTTTATCATCAGCTTCTGCAACATTTATAATTTTCATAAAATGTTCACCATCAGCTATGTAAAGTTTAATATTATCTTCAGTTTCCCATGTTAATACAGTACTTACTTTATCACCGGATAACTGATTTTTTAATTCTGTATTTTTGGTTAAGTTTAAGTCTTTTGAACAGAATATAAGTTTGCAATATTCTATGTCATTTTCAGCACTATTTTGTTTTATTCTAATAACAGCCCAGTTTTTATGTTCATCTTCGGCTACGATTATTCCAATATTACGTGTACTACAAGCTGATAATATTTTATTTACATTAAATGTAAATGTACTAGATAATACAAAGTTTACTTTAGCTATATTTTTAAATCCTTCTATAGCACGAATTTCACCATATGAATTAGTTGCATCTGTTTTATTATCGCCATTATATGAACTTACACGTATATTTTCACCATAAAGATACTATCCTTCTTGTATATTACTGTACGAAACATCTGTATTCATTCCTTTATTAAAGGATGTTATAGATATATTGTTGTTATTAGTAGCCATAATAGTAATCGTTATAATTTAATTGTTTTCTACCAACATTTTTGAAGAATGTATCATCTCCATCCCATTCTGGGACAAGTTTATTCCATTCATTTTTAATACTACGCATATCTGTTTCTGTAGGCATCATAGCTTCTGCATAAGCTTGAGCTCTAAAGAAATTCCATTGTTGTTGTAGATAATAGTAAACATTTGCAGAATTTCTTACACTACCACCAAGAGAACCTTTCAGATATTTATTGAACGACAACTTCCACATTACATACCAGTATATTGCTTCTTGGTATGATGCTGAGTCTGGTATCAAAGGGTATCCTCGTTCATCTGTAGCTATTGCTTTGTATGCGAGTTTTATATAACCTTCTGGTTTATTAAATACAAACCAACCTGGTTTTGTAAAATATGTAACATCTTCATCTGAATTAAGCTTATCTTCTGCATATTTTACAAGGTTGTTACCATAAAACTAAGACTATGCTGTAGGTAATTTATATCTCATTGGTTGTTCTGGTTCATGATGTGTAAATTTATGTTTAACAGGTTCTTTAAAAGTAGCTATTTCAGATCTAACAGGGACCCATGGACCATTTGGATTATTTGAATAAGCTATACCATTTAAATCATGCATATCATCCGGTATAGGGACTTGATTTTCATGTATTTTTAATATGGGACACCCTTCTTGTCCTGACTCTTTCTATATATACTACATCGGTGCCCCAATGTGTTCTATAGCTTCAAATATCCATTCTCTTATGTCGGTTATTCTCATATTTTTCTCCGACATATCTGAATCTGCAAGTATTTTAGCTATAACAGATTCACATTTTGTATATTTGTATATCATCTATATTTATATAATCGTGTTTGTTAAATATAAGCTGTGCCAATGCTCGTTTATTCTACCTTACTAGATTTAAACTATATTTGTACATATCTGGGAATGTTTTTTTCTGTTTTGACCAGAATAACCTGTATTTATAGCCGTCAGAATGTTCATTTAAATGATAAATACGTTTACCATATTCTGCAGAAGCTTTATAATCTACAGATAGGCTCTTATCAGTAAACGTTTTAGGTTTGTATTTACATATACATATGATACCTAATCCAAAAGGCATTTTAAACACTTCTGAGCGGTTTAAAATTATATCTAGTATACTCTTATTACATTCGTCTAATATGCGCTTAAAACGAACGTAAGGCACGTCTTTGTTAATCTTATGATATGTTTTATACATATCACGTATAGTGTATGAATTTTTATTTCTCATCTTGCTGTGGACCCTTAGGTTTCACACTTGCTAATGTGCTATTGTTATCATCATCGCTAGGCATATTTAATATAAATGCTAATTCGTTCTTCATTATCATAGCTTTTATATCTGGTATCATCCATCCTGGAATCTTTATATCATCTTCATCACCGTCTTCATCAGAATCTGTAAAAGCACCAGTAACCCATATAAACCTAAGTCTATTCAAATCCGTAAGACCTTCAAGATATATATATTCGTTTTCATACCACCATCCTAACTCTCCGAATGTGTATTTTCTAAAAAAGTGAAAATGTCTACGTTTCTCATTCATTTTCTGTATAGGACAACCTTCCTGATCCTGTACACTAGTTATACAGCTGTCACTAGAACCAGATAATTCTGGTAATTTATCCTTAGTTCTTTTTCTATATAGACATGTATCATCTAATGGTTGTTCATCAATTAACTCTATAGGACCTATTGTCTTAAGTATATCATCATCGTCCTCTTCATCTTCTTTACCATCTTCTTTATCTTTTTCTTGTTTCTTTTTCAAAATGGCAGCTTTATATGCGAGAATCCATAATGCTATCTAAGCTCTTGAGAAATCTTCACTTTCACTTACATTATTGTTTCTAATCATGAGTAGAACATCGTCTATCACACTACGTAATGTAAATAATTTCATATTATTCAGATTCTATTATTCTAACATCTTCTCCTTTTAATAAATCGTTTGTATTTACAATTTTATATTTATATCGTACAACCTTTTTAAAATCTAATGTAAACAAACGTTTAAAGAAGTTCTTTTTGTTTTTATACTCTTTTTTCTTGTATATGTATAAATACTAAGTATTACGTACATCTAATTTTATAGATATACTATCTTTACCTATACTGTAATATACATTTGTAAGGTCATTGTATTTAATACTATCTGTAAATATAGTATCTTTAATAACTGTAACCTAACCCCCTACCCCCTTACTAGTACTAACGTTTAATACCTAGGTTTGGGTTGCTGCTGTAGTTAAACCTTTTGAAGAAATTTTATTTTCTTTACGTACACTGTCTATTTGTTGTATTAATTTATCATTAGATTCTTTCAATTTAGACATGTCTAGCTATAAAACATTACAAGCCTACTAAGAGTTGTTCAACAACCCCTAATAGGCTTCAATGTTATTTTGAGCTGTTTCCAAGCGTTCTGAGAGCTTCTAATTCTATTTATGCATAGTTATACCAAACGAAATAGATAAAGCTACACAGAGGCTTAAAAAGGCTTCTACAGCGATTCTTTTATGACTTAACATCCACGTTATTATCGACTGTATCATTTTTATCATTTATATTCATTCCTGTATATTCATCACCCTTTTTTCTTAAAAACACGCCTATAGACTTCCATGGACCATTTGGGTCCAATGTATTCAAGTTTTCAAGTATAGACCACATTTCTGTCAAACAGATTATAACAGTAGCACCTCCTGTAAGAACTAAAGGTACACCATCGTTTAATACTGTATATTCCAACAAATGTGCTAATAATAATATGGTGAATTCATCTTTTATTTTCTAGAGTGTACCACGCCAATTTTTCTTACTAGTGATTTTTTGTCCAAGCTTTTTTGCAACTTTGATACCGTAAATCATATCTATTACAGTAAATGCAAAACAAGCGACTAATAATCCAACTACAGGGACAATATATGCTGTGAGCAACGCACTTACTCCTAACCATATCTTAGCCCATTGGCTTTGTCCACATATAGAATTGAACATATATCCAATCTAAGTAAGTATATTATTCATATTAGCTTCTCCACATGCTACACTCCCACTATCTTCTTTTAACTAATCCTGGTAGTACTCTACCGCCACCTCTAGTCCAACGCATAAACTGATTGCAAATCATATCATCTGATTTACCTTGTTTGATGTATTTGAACAACGTTGATTTCTAAAAATTACCAACTCCTAAATTGAATATGAAACTAACTAAAGCTCCGAATTGTCCTTGTGTCTTGCACACGCCAAGCTTATTTAAGTATGATACTATAGGCTATACATCCTATTTCAAGTATTCTACAGCTTGCTCTTTTGTTATCTTCTATCCTTTTTTAACACCTTTAGTATGTCCATATCCTATTGTCCAAACACCTGCTGGGCATTTATATGCAGTAAGTACTAAACCTTCAAAATTACATATCCCTTTGATAGTGGTATTGTCAATATTAAATATCATACAACGTCCTCAAAATATATACGGAATCCGTTAGAACCTATATCTGAAGTTAGTTTATAAAGTTTACCTCCTGAGAAAACATAAGATCCAGCTTTTACAACTGATGGTGAAAAGAATCCAACCGATCTAATATTTCCTCCAATATATTCCGGAACAGTATCTTTATTATACCAAGATGATGCTGGAACATTATGTATATTATATACATTATTTGTATTAATTCTTTCTGGCTTTATAAGACATGGGAATCCAGCTTCAATATTAGTAGTAGTATCAAAATAAATCTTTTTTTCATCACTACCAGATACATAATAAATTTCAGTATTAGCTCCCCATATTTCTGATATTTGCTACTAAGTCATCGCAAAAGGTAGACACAGAGAATTCTCTTGTCCTGTTTTCAATGCACGCTTTAATGTTACATTTGAATTTTTTGCCAACAATATAGGTTTTATATACTATTTAGTTTCGTCCAAAACAACCTCATCATTTGGAAACTCATATGAGTGTACTGTTCCCCAATATCTATCATGTGAATATTGAACATTTATCTCATAGTGTTTGTTTGCTTCAATTACTGGTTCTACGTTCCACGTTATCTCTTTGGGGAAGGTTATCGTTGGAATAGATGCTCCGATGTTTATTGAACATAAATATTCATTATTCGTTGTTTTATCAGAAGGTTCTGCTAACATTAATGTTAATGTGCTATCGACAGTAATATCATATTTTTTGTTAGGTTGTAAAGTTACAACTGTGTCGGTAGAAGTTATAATAGGAGTAATATCAGCTTTTCCATTCATTATTTCCTATACACTTTTTATATTAGAACCTCCTTTCCCAGAAATGATCACAGAACCGTCTCCTTTTACTTCTAACGCGTTCTTTCTCTCGCCCTTTGTACCATATCCAACAGAAAATAAAGTAGCCTTAGGATCGCCTACAACGCCTTCTGGACTATTTGGATTATCACCCTTGGTAGATTTATTCAATATACCAGTAGCAATCTCCCCATAGTTCGTAGTCTCTGTAGCATAACCTGCCGCGATAGAATTTGCATTACCACACTTGGTACCGAAAAACTAAGTTTCTTGTTTTTTATTATTATTTAACATAATTAAAATAAATTAAAGTAATGTCTCACCCATCGTGGTCGATCAGCATCTTTAAGCTGAGCAACAGACATATCATAACAAGCAATAATATAAGCATTATTATCATTGTTTACCAATTTAGATATAATATCACCTTGATCTGAAGCGAATTTACACATCGTTACATACAATGCATATTTATTATAATAAGGAGCATAATCAACACACTTATTATTATGTTCTAATTCGTCGATCACAGAAAAATTAAAAGGTGCTCCAGAGCTACCATCGTAGTTTTTAAAATCTTTTAGAATATTCCTAGCTTCTTTTTCTGTTAAAAAGTTATTATATTTGTATAAACCTTCGGTGCAATTTAATAACTCTTCTATTACATTCGTATCACATTCCGATAAATATGACATTACTGTTTTTACTATTGCGCACCTTATTTCAGAATTACTATGCTCATCAATAATAGATGAGATTCTTTCAATATGTGTTTTTATTTTAGACTTGTCCATTGTTATTAGTATTTATAGTGTTTGAAAGATTTGAAATCATATTTTTAATATCCTCGACAGAAGATTCTAACTTAGAGAATCTTTGTTCTGTTTCTTTCTTCTCCTTAAACACTGGATTAAACTCGGACAATATTTTATTACATTTCTCTACTGTTGTTTTATGTAGATCAATTTGGTTAAGAACTTGTTCAGATTGATCTTTGATAGATTCCACCTCACGTAATATAACTTCTCTATTTGGAGATATCACAAGATTTTCAGCATACCCTATCTCAGTATTATCTTTGAATGTGTATGTTTTTATATTATCCCCTACTTTAATAGTTATGTCGGTTACCATCTGGCTTGTAGTATTATGTAATATGTCAAAATGAGGTAACCCTTTGTTTACAACTTTACCTTCTTTAACAGATACTTCTGCTTTATCAAAGATAAATATTGGATAATTAGGATTCAAATCTTTAAACAACATAGTTTGTAAATTTAAATAAAACAAAAAAGGGAAAGGGATACTGTCCCTCTCCCTTCGTTAACCATTTTATGCACCAGCTGCAGGTGTTGTTTTGAGTGCTGCTATTAAAGTAGCGTTCTGACGTTGCTGACTGAGCTCTAATCTAGCATCGTTATACCTTTGCTGTAAATCAGAATTCCAATGATTATTCAACGTATCTATAATGCGCTGAGTGTTATCTTGATTTGCACGAATTATATCGCACTTATCTTTGGCATTTTGGAAACTTGATGCAGAGAATCCTCGTTCAACGCCTGTTGCAACGTACTGGATTGCATTCTGCAAAATATTCGTCTGATTACATGTTGCAAGCTGCTGCTCATAACCCATCTTGATAATGTTCTGTTGGGTCTGGCAGCAACAATCTTTAAGTGATTGAATAATATTCATATCACCTAAGTTTGCCGCATTGATGACTCTCTCGGCGCTATATCCAATTTTACCTCCAACCTGTTCAATTGCTGAACGAACTGCACAAACAGAGTTTTGCAATTGATTAAAATCGCAATTGAGATTAGAAGCAAGAGTTTTAAGATCACAGTTATTACCCTAAATAGCTCCCATAAGAAGGTTACTATTCTGGTTATCTGCCATCTAGCTGCGTAAAGAATCAAGTTGTGATTGGATTTCGGCTCCCTGGAGACCATTTCTGTTGCCCCAGAAACCCCCATTTCCAAACATCATGAGGAATACCAAATAAATAAAAGGATTATTCATCCACTAGTTGTTATTCATCATTGATGCCATTGCCAACGGATCTTCATTATTGCGTCCTGCCATAGCTGCTATAGCAAGAGCATCGTGGTTATTGTATGCGCTCGGATGATCGTAACAATAAACCTTCTCAGTTATCTTATCTTCCATAGTAAAAAGAATTAAAGGATTAATAAAATGGTGTTCGAAATACGAACCTTAATAAAATAACTTGCAAGTTAATAGGCAGATTTAGGTGCACCACCACCTAAATCCAAGTAGAAAAGTCTACTATTTATATCCGTAACGGATATTTTGATAATCATGGTTGCACAAAAAATGCTAAATTTTGATAATTTATTACATATGAGTGAATATATATGTACCATTTTGAGGGTATGGACCTAGATCTACAACCCAAGAACCGCTTTGACCAGCTGTAAGACACATGTTATCAAACGAATAATACGACCCTTTTTTAAGCACAAACTGTCTTGCGGAACTGTCTTTATTTGTAGCTGTTATACGCCATTGAGTACGTCCATCAACCATATGTACGTTTTTCTCAACCTTTGTGATATAATTAGACGAATCAATAAAAGGAGTTATGCTGTTGATAGTAGAAGAAATATTAGGATATAATTCAACCCATTGTGGAGTTGCTTTATAAATATCATTCAACTCTATTAAATTTTTAACGTCATCGTTGTAAATATACAGTTTACCTGTTGTTTTATCTTTATATATTACATTATTATATGGAATTTGTCCAATGATTCTTTTAACATTGGATATCATTGCTGTATTAATACCACTTCCATATACAGTATCGTTGTTACATACATATAAGTGATTTGGTACTGAATTATTTGCCCATGCCTAACTCATGCTTACAAAACCACCACAAAAATCACTATTGTTATATGTGAGTCTTAAAAAATACACATATGATTTAAGCGTTGCTGAAGTTGCCTAGTGTGGATAACCGTAATTTAATTCAATTATGCCATCAAACTCTACAATTATATTCTGCTCTTTAACTTTATCAACCAGAGTTGTAAGCCCTTCATAATTTAAATATTTAACCATGATTATAATTTATTTATATTTTATTTGAATAAGTTCTAAATTTCAGTATCTGTGATTGCTTCAAACGATGAAAGTGCTCCCAATTGACTTTCTACAGTATCCAATCTACTTTCTATATCTGTAATACTACTATCAATATTATCAAACTTAGTAGTGAACGGCATAGATGCAGCGCTGGCACTATCTGATGTTTTATATGAATGTGCGTATTCTGCTTCAGTTGGTTTTCCTATAGTAATTGTTCTAGTATTACCGCTATCAGAAGACGTTGCATTCATATATTGAGATGAAATTACAACATCTTTCCAAGGTACGTTTACATAAGCTTTCTCATTCTCAAGCTTCAGGCCGTATTTTCTATTATTAGGTGAATCAGTATAACCAATCTAAATACCACCACGAACACCAGAAGCTGCTAATGGAAGTGAATATGCAGATGGTGTCTGATATACGTGTTTTGTACCATTCCAATACAGATAACCTGCAGATGGAGTAAGACCCTTAATTGTTTTTCTACCAGAACCAACCACAACATGTTCGGCTGTGATATCAGCAGTTGCTGTAACAGCACCATTAATATTAGCCTGTACAACTGCCCATGTTACAGAAGGGGTTGGTGTTGAAGTAACAGTCTGTGCAATAATCATATCACCAGACTCAACGGTCTGTCCGCCTACAGAGAAAGCACCTTTACTTGTATCTGCAATATATACATCACCTACTTTTGCAGTAGCAGTATTCAAACTATTAGCACTATTAGCAACTCCTCTGAATACAAGTGCTTGTGAAAGAGCGCTGACAGTATCTTTTGTAGCATATTTACCATTAATCTATTTAACAAGTTCTGTAAGACCTATTAGATTTAAATATTTATTTGTCATAATTAAAATAAGTTTTTAATTTCTTCAACTGAAATATCATTTATATCAGTTTCAAATTTTTTCCAACCTGATGCAGATCGTCTATTAGCCCAATTTTCGAGCATATAATAACAATCTTCATCTTTTACATACCACATCTAACCTATTGCAGTATCTCCAGTAGTATCATTGTTCTATTTTAACTACCAATCAAATACTTTCTAATTTTCACCAGTAGCAATCAAATCGTTAAATGTGTCTACACGTCTATGTCCAATAACTTCATCAGCATATACAATACCGTAACCGGTATTAGAGAAGTTATTAGTACGCATCGTTCCAGATTTTATCTGTCCTTCTTTTGCCATAATAAACCTCCTTATTTTATTTCTAATGAGTTATTATTAAATGCTCCTTTATTCATACTGACATACACATAGTAGTTCTAAGCAGCTCCTGTGCTATTCTATATAGATACCTATATCGGTTCTTTAAAGTTACCAAGAATCGGATCTGAACCATCTGCAATAATCGTAGATAACTTACCCATATTAGCAGGGTAAGCGTAACAGAAGTACTGAGAATTATCAGTAGTTACTGTTATCGTAGATGTTCTATTATCTGCGAGTTTGCTATTCAATGATGTTATATCTGAAGCAGTTAAATTCTAAGTAAGAACGTTACCCCAATATATATAATCACTAAATTTACAAGATACTGACACAGATGCTGTATCCATACCAGATGCAGATACTATCTTAGAACCATTCAACATTAATCCTTTTTTAGGAGCTGCTACAGTGACACTAAATGTTTTAGTTCCTCTTGTAGCACTTGTAAATGTCTAAACATCACACTCTTGACTAAGTACGCCTGATTCTGGTAGAATAAATCCCCATAATGTTGTAGTACAAGTAGTAGGATCTTTATAACCATCTGCCCTAGTCCATTTCCACTATCCTTTATAAGTAACTGTAGAACCAACAGGTACTATTATTGAAGTGGCGGTACTTGTAGCAGGTGGTTGTTGAAATCTAGTATATATCCATTGATTTACCGCAATTTGCGGATATATGACAGGTTTATCTCCATTTAATATAGCATCAAGATCATCTCTATTTTCTCTATAATGAGCATCACAATACTATTTATCTGCAAAATATTTCTTTAATTCACCTGTATATGTAGACAAGCCTGTATCATCTAA
>OLSB01000105.1_pt1 | contig 94986 bp, 82 predicted proteins | sample 1672071 | NCBI WGS metagenome assembly OLSB01 (sample SAMEA3136642, study PRJEB25190) | human gut metagenome | biome: human gut; feature: human-associated habitat; material: faeces | place: Austria | collected 2013
ACACCCGGGACAACGTTCCTATAAGATTAAGTTAGTCAACTCCTATATAGTTCCCTTAAATTAAGAGAGCAGGAAATGAAAAAGGATAGTTTCTAATATTCACATTTCAATATTCGTTCAGCTCATCCGGTGGAATAGTGGTTTTGCCGGACGAAGTGCACGATTCGGGCAACTTGTCCGGTATGTAGAGCTTTTACCGGACAAGCCGATCTGTGAGTGAATATCAGGAAAATATTTTCTGAAGATTGATGCAAGGTTTTCGGGCGGCGGGATTATGTTATACGTAGCCCCGCTGCTTGATTTGGACTTAAACTACTCTTTGCAGAGCATTATCTGCTGGATGAGGTGATCGGTGGACTGCATACCGGCGGAGCCGATACGGCCGAGATTCCGGATTGTCTTCTCGATGTCTTTGTCGATGATGCCGTCGGTCTCCTTGATGCAGGTCCCCCTCAGGGCCAAGACACAGGACTGGACGGCGCAGGCCACTCCGGAGGCCACTTTCATCGCACATCCGACCTTGGCACCGTCACAGACCATACCGGTGATGTTTCCGATCATATTCTTGATCGCCGAGCAGACTTGGTCGTAGCTTCCTCCGCGGAGGAACACGATTCCGCAGGCTGATCCGGTCGAAGCAATCACGCAGCCGCACAGGGCTGACAACTTTCCAAGATATCCTTTAATGTGAATGGCGACCAAATTGCTGAGGATGAGCGCCCTGGCCAGCCGCTCGTCATCTACGTCGTATTTCAAGGCGTAAGCGATCACGGGCATACTCACCGTGATCCCTTGGTTGCCGCTGCCGGAATTGCTCATCGCCGGAAGCTTGCATCCTGCCATTCTGGCATCCGAGGCCGCGGCGGTCATCCCCATCGCAAAACTGATGAAATCATCCCCGAAAACCTCCTGTTGGTTCTCCCTGATGGCCTTGCCGACGTTGAGACCATAGTCTCCGCTCAAACCTTCCCGCGCGAGCGCAAGGTTCAAGTCTCTGTCCGCAAGAATGAACTTGATGTCCTCGAATGTGGCGCTTTGGGCGAATGAATATATTTCCTTGACAGTCAGGTTGTAGTCCAGCGTGCATTTCACCGGTGTTGTCTCCCCGTCCCCGCCTTTCCTGAAATCGGAGACAGAGGAGTCGAGTCCTGTCTCGACAATCCTGTCGTGGTCGTCCTCAATGACAGTCCAGGACTTGTGGCCGGCTGAACTAACCGTGACCTTGACGTAAAGGATCTTTGGACTCTCAGCGACCTTGATCCGTACCTTGCCTGCGTCCACCAATCCTTTCGCTGTATCCACATCCTTGTCGGTCAGGTCCTTGAGCACCTCAAGACCATACTCGCTTTTCCCGCAGACCGCTCCGAGGGCGGAGGCGATGTAAAGCCCGACCATCCCGGTCCCGGGGATTCCGACTCCCATTCCGTTCTTGAGAATATTTCCGCTGACCTCCACGTCAACTTCATATTCAGAGAGTACGGGGACTTCTGTTTTCAAGGTTTCCGTGGCTTTGGCGGCGGCCAGCGCGACGGCGATCGGTTCGGTGCAGCCCAAGGCTGGCTTGACTTCCTTGTGCAGGAGTTCGATGAGTTCGGATTCTCTTGTAGTCATAACTGGTTATTTGTCAAGAAATTTCATTATGTCCTTAATCAGTGGTTCAATAGCGGCCTCCCCGCTGATGACCTCGATAGGGAAGCCGATGCAGACGGTCCTGTAACCATTCCCCTCAAAGCAGGTTCCGGCCGAGATGTTCGTGTCTGAGTAGCGAAGGAATGATTTCGACTTATCAGATGATGGCACGATTCCGTCAGGGGTCTCCACGCAGTAGATGAACGGGTTGCGCTCCTTGTGGAATTGGAATTCCGGCACGCTCAGACTGATTGGGCCGTTCTTCTTAACCTTGACAGTGGCGTTGCGGCTGGCGTAGTTTGTCATCCATCTGTAGCCAAGCGTCTTCTCCACAAATTCCTTTGTTGAAGACGTGTATAAGCTGTCCTTGTGCACTGGGTAGATCCCGTCCCAGACATCCGTGCCGATGTTCGCTCCGGAGACGAGCACGTTCCCGCCATCCTCAGTGTAGCGTCTGATGGCTTGTTGTAGGCCAGTAGGGAACACCTGGAACCTGTCCGGCACCTTGCCGGTGCCGACAACGGTGGTGATCTGTTTTCCGCAGATGAGGTCCAAGGCCACATCGTTTTTAGCCAAGGTCCTGTCGGCGGAGAACGCCGCCACACTCGAAGAGTGGAAAGCATATCCGGCCGCCATGAGAGCCTTGCCGTGGATTCCGCAGTAGTCGAACGTGTTCCCGGCGAAGACCTTTCCGGCCTCATTGGTCCAGGCCGCTCCGAATCCAGGATTGTCATCGTCCAGCCAAGGCAGCTCGCGGCGGAACTGGTACTGAGGGCCGATGAAATTGATTTCTTTTACGTATGGGACACCGGCATCGAGGCTCGCGTCGAATCCGGCATATTCATTGGTGTCGAACCACGCCGGAGCCGAGACTCTGGTGAAGTTGTTGACCACCAGGACGTTTTTGCCGTTGCCTGATTCCGGGATGCCGACGCTGAGGGTCTCGGAAGGGAAGCTTTTCCCACCCTTGTTGAATGCGGTCACACGATAGCTGTAGATGTGCCCAGGGACGATGGAGACCTCGGTTGAGATCTCGTTTCCTGAGACTTTGCATCCATCCAGCACACGGCCGTTGTCAAAGGCCCCGTCGTCAATCCTTGTCTGAAGAATATATCCGGTAGGGACGGCGGTAGCCTCAAGCGAGTCCACGGTGGCTTTCCAGCTGAGCCTCACGGATTTGGAACCAGTGAATGAAGTAGCGAAAGAGTTGACCGGAAGCGGCTGCACTGCATATTCGCAACCATAGCGGGCGCTCAGGTATTTAAGCATTCCTTTATAGACCGCGCGGCTGACAGTGAAGCGGAAAGACGGATCAAGTCCGAATTTCATATCCGCGAAATTCTGGTGAGACAGTAATTCGAGCAGCATCGCAGGAACTGTCGCCGTGCGGGATTCGCTGTAGGATCGGTCCCACAAGCCCCTTCTGCTCCATTCCGGATTGAATTCCTTGCGGATGTCGTTCACGATCTCTGTCTGGACAAAGTCAGCGTACATCCTCTGCTGAAGCCTGTCCTCTCCGTTGGCGAACTTGTCGCTGCCGTCGCACAGCAAGGTGTATATGGACAGCGTGCCGATGATCGAGTCATTCGGAGTCGTACCGGCGTCCGTGTGGAACGCGAACGAAAGGTCTATCGGAATATTCAGTCCTTCGGCCTTTGGATTTGTCCTTGAACCACCGGACATCCAGCCGACCCACGCGCCACGGTTGCCGTAGTCGGACGTGTAGTCATTGTCGTATTTGCTCAGGATTGTGGAATCGGCCCCGGCCCATTGCATCCAGTAGAGCGCTCCTTCCGTGAAGGACGGCATCCCTGAGGTGGTATATTCATTGACCGGCTGGTCTTTGAGGCCTCTTGCGATCTTGCCCATTCCGCCGCCGAAACGCACTGCGTCCGCTGTGATCACAGCGTTGCGGGTGACGTTGTAGCCTTTCGGGACGCTGTTGTCAAGGATCACGCAACCTTCTGAACCTTTGTCGAACTCGAATGTGCCAATGTAGATCCAGGTGCCGCCGCCCATCTTCTGGTTGACGATGAACTCACTCTCGCCGCCCAGATGCCTGACTGTGTAATGGGCGCAAGGAGTGCTGTGCGGCAGACTCTTATAGGAAATATAGACTGAATATTCCCCGCGTTCCGGAATCTCAGGGGTCCAGCGTGCCTCGGCCGCCTTTCCCCTATGGTTCTCACGGCATTCCGCTTGGCGGGCCGTTCCCATCTGAAACGGATTCTCCAGCAATGAATATGTCGCCCTGGCATCCGCGAATCCAATTCCAGCGTCCGACCAAGTTCCTGTCTCTGAATATCTTCCCTCGATTCTGACACCCTCTCCACGTCCATCCTCGAAAGCTGGATCGTTGTCTGAGATGACCTCGTTGGTCTGCGGATCCCTCTCGCGAGGAGTCATAACGTAGGCTCCGGCGTTCTCCAGCATCGGAATCAGGAACGGAAGCACATAGCTTTGGGTGTACATATCCTCGACGGTCTGGAACATCGGCGCGCGCTGCCATTCCCAACGGTCGGTCTTCTCCTCGAAATAGCGGCCGTGGCTCTGCCAGAGGGCTATGTTACGTCCTGCCAGACCTTGGGAAAAGTCTTCCTCATCCATTTTGGTGACAAACGGATGGGCGTTACGTAAGTCCTTTGTCCTGAATTTGTTGTCAATGGATTTCCCGTCATTGCCGACCTGCGGCATAACGTATGATTCCAGCCTGTTCTTGCCCACGAACAGATTCCCGATCCCGTACTTGGAACAAGATTCCGGCATCAGATCCGTGAGTGTCTTCCTGAGCCACTTCACGTCCTTTGACCGCCAAGGGAAATCCCCCATAGCCGGTGTGAAATAAAAGTCAAGATCATAGCCTCGTCTGACGACCTTGTTGGCCTTGACCTGCGATGACACACCTGTCCTTTCGACAACAAGGGTCTGGAGTGAGTCAACCGCATCCTTGAATTCCTTTACAGACTGCGCCGCAAGGCCTGTGGAAAATGCCCCGGCGACAGCGAATAGGGTTATTAATCGTTTGATCATACTATCGTTTGTTCTTGAATATCAGCAATTCGGCCAGCAACGTGATCACCGACGTGCTGGCGAGTGCGGTGAAATCCGCCAGAAAATCCATCGGATCCCCGCTTCTGTAGGTGGTGAAAGACTGTCCGATCTCCGTTCCGGCCGCCACGGCGCAACCTATGGCAAAAATGATGGCCACGGCCAGGGCTATCCTCCCTCCTTTCTCGCTTTTAGGGCGGAACGCCGCATAGCAAAGGATCGGGAACGGGAAGAATATTATGAAATGGACAACCTTGTCCATCGGGATTCCCCACAGACTGTCCTGTCCGATCTGCGGTAAGTCTTTGAAACGACCGAAGCAGCAGTACGCCACGGCGCAGAGGTACAGGATGAACAGCAGTATAGCCAGAATCCGTTGTTTTCTCATATTCATAGATTTATTTCAGAATCAGTTCTCCGAAGAATTCGGGTCTGTGAAAGTCGGGTTTCGGGGTCTTGATCGGGTTCCAGCTGAGGAAGTGCGGATGAGCGGTAAGGTCTCCGCATTTGTAGAAATTCCCCCGCAGGCTGACCGGAAGGTTGTCCCTGTCGATTCCTATCAGCTCGAACGGGATCAGCATAGCAACAGTCCAGCTGAATATCCTGTCGTTGATCGTGACAGGCTTGCGCTCCAGGGAACTATGCCTTATGACACTTGCCAAGAGCTCCGGCCGGATGAGTGTCTTGTTGATCCTGCTCGTCCTCTTGGACGCAAGCAGCGAGCCGACACAGGTCATCTCGAAATTGTAGTATGTCCCGTCGTACGGATCCGTGACGAAGAACTCGCAGCAGCTGTCCTCCCAACTGTTTCCGTTGTCCTCCATCGCGGTTGCCCTGAGGTCAAGCCCCCTCACGTGGAACATGACCGCAAGATGGGTCTTTGTGCGGGCTATGGAACCGTTGCAATCCGGAGCGTACGGGGCGTCCTTGGGCCAGTTCCGCTCGCAGACGGCGAACTTTGACGCACCTTTCTCCATCGCAAGATCCAGTTCCTGCATATTCATCATCTCAAGTCCTTCAATCAGCGGGACCCTTATCTGTCTGACAACATTTTTCATCGCTGTGTATCATGAATATTCCTGCGAGGCATTAAAGTGCCTGCATATCATTGAGTTTCCTATAATATCCGTTCAGCGCCAGCAAGTCCTCGTGTCTGCCACGCTCCACGATCCGACCTTCGTCCATAACGATGATCTCGTCCGCGTTTCGGATGGTCGAGAGCCTGTGGGCGATGGCTATTGTGGTTCTGGTTGACATCAGTCTGTCAAGAGCCTCCTGCACAATCTTCTCAGACTCAGTGTCAAGCGATGCGGTTGCCTCGTCCAGGATCAGGATAGGCGGGTTCTTGAGGATTGCCCTTGCAATGCTGATTCTCTGCCTCTGGCCGCCGGACAGTTTGATGCCGCGGTCTCCGATGTTGAAATCGTAGCCGCCTTCCTTCTCCATAATGAAGTCGTGGGCGTTGGCGATCTTCGCCGCCTCGATCACGCTTTCCATCGTGGCGTTCTCGACACCGAAGGCTATGTTGTTGAAAATCGTGTCGTTGAACAGAATCGATTCCTGATTGACGTTACCGATGAGGCTTCTAAGATCCGCGATCCTGATGTCCCTGATGTCCGTCCCGTCAATCGTGATGGCTCCGCCGGTCGGGTCATAGAATCTCGGAATGAGGTCCACCAAGGTGGATTTTCCCGCACCGGAGGCACCCACGATCGCTATTGTCTTGCCTTTAGGAATATCCAGACTCACATCATCCAGAATCATCCTGTGCCCGTCCGGATAGCGGAAGTTAACGTGCTCGAACGAAAGTTTCCCGTTGAATCCGTCCAAGGCTTTCGGCTCCTTCGGCTCGATGATGTCGTTCTCCGCGTCCAGAATCTTGTTGATCCTCTCCATCGAGGCCATACCCTTAGGGATGGCGTACCCAGCCTTCGCGAAATCCTTGATAGGGTTGATGATGCTGTAGAGGATCACCATATAATAAATGAATATAGGCGCGTCGATTGTCGATTTTCCTCCGAGGATCAACGCTCCTCCGAACCACAGCACGATCATAATAAGCACGGTGCCGAGGAACTCGCTCATCGGGTGGGCGAGGGACTGGCGGATGGTCACCCGGTTGTTCTTTCTCCTCATCGCCTCGGTGACGTTGTCGAACCTGTCGGACATCTTCTTCTCGGCGATGAACGCCTTGATGATGCGAAGACCTCCGAGAGTCTCTTCCACCTGCGCCATCACGTCACTCCAAAGTTGCTGTACCTCAAGCGATTTTCTCTTCAGATTCTTGCCCACGACTCCCATCACCCACATCATCAGCGGGGCGAACAGGATCGTGAACGCCGTCATCTGCCAGCTGATCACAAGCAAAGCCGCGAAGTAGAATATGATGAGGATCGGGTTCTTGATCAGCATCTCGATCGACCCCGTGATTGAGTTCTCGACCTCCTGCACGTCACCGCTCATCCTGGCGATGATGTCTCCTTTCTTCTCCTCCGAGAAGAAGCCGAGCGGAAGGGCGAGGATCTTGTTGTAGATGTCCATCCTGATGTTCTTCACCACTCCGGTCCTGATCGGAACCATCACAGCGGATGAGCCGAAGTAGCAGGCGGTCTTCAGCGCGGTCATCACAACCAGGAATATGCACAGGAACAGCAGCACGGTTGACGCTCCGAGCGCGGAGATCTGCTGCTCCAGCATCCAATAGACGTTCGCCATAAACGCGTCCCCGAGATCCTTGAACGGCATATTCCAAACCTCGTTCCACGGGGTGAATGAATATACCGTCTCGTTGATCTTGAACAGGATGCGCAGGATCGGCACGATGATCGCGAACGAGAAGATGTTGAACACCGCCGACAGGATATTCAGAATTATCGAGCCGGCGAGATATTTCTTGAAAGGCGCGACATAGCGCTTTATCATTGACCAGAATTCTTTCATTGTCAGAGTATTTTTTCCAACCAGTGGAAGATCAGGAATATTCTTTTGCGTAAAACTTCGTAGTCGAGGGTGTCGGCGGTGTCAGTGACCTTGTTGGTCAGCATCGTGATGCCAGAGGTGAACACGGCGCAGACCAGACCGTTCTGGACGAATATCTTCTGGTCGCCGAACCGGCTGTGGAACATCTCGGTGAAACTCTTGCTGCCGTAGTAGTTGGTTGATATGTCAAGCCCCATTCCCTGTCCTTCGTTCGCCCTTGTGAGGTCAAAAGTATATTGCCCGTCACTGAGCATGATCAGGAAATCCTTTCTGTCCTTGTGGATAGGCTCAAGGGTGCTTCCGAGAATGTCGAGCACAACGGTGGAGCGAATCCTGTCCATCGTGATCGTCTCGCCGTCCACAGGATCTTTCAGTCTGCCGTTCCTGATGTCGTCCATCAGGGCCTCCGCACCGGCAGAGTTCTTTTCCTTCGCGTCGGTCGCCACGAAGATTATATTCTTTCCGTATGAACGTCCAAGATCTTTCATCTTGCGGAACATGTCCGCCACGCTGAGCATGGCCACAACCCCGGACGCGTTGTTGTCAGCACCTGGGTAGAGATTTCCGTCGATGATCCCATGACTGTCATAATGGGCGGCGATGATGACGTACATTTCTTTGGATGCCTCTCTCTTTCCAGGCAGGAAACCGAGAATGTTACGTCCCACGGCATCCCCGACTTTGAACGATCGGCTCCAACTGCCGTCAAACGGCATGAGCCCGGCGTTCTCGTAGCGTCTGGAAATCCAAAGGGCCACCTCGGCGGCTCCGCGTGAGCCTGTCGCCCTGCCTTTGAATGTGGTGTCCGTGAGGAATTCAACCTGCATCCTGAGGTTGTCTGAGTTGATGACTTTCTCGGCGTTGCGTCCAGAGGGCACCATCTTGACCTCCGATTGCTGCGCGAAAAGCTCCCCGGCGGTGACCGTGAGGAGAATCAATGCGAAAATTTTACTTAAAAGCGTCTTCAAGGCACGATAAATGTTTATCTTTGCAAACGACAAAATTAGGAATTTTAAGGATTAAAGTGAAATATATTTATATGAAAAGATTCGCGCTGACTCTATTTTTCCTGTTGTGCCTCGCTTTGGTCTCCAACGCGCAGTACGATAAGGACGTGTTTAATTTCAGAGGCCGCGCGGCTCTTGCGGACGGAAAATATTCAGAGGCAATCAGCCATTTCAACATCCTTGCGCGTCTGGACACGACAGACTGCTGGACTTTTTTCTACAGAGGCATCGCGAAATACAACCTTGGTGACCTTCGTGGCGCGCAGGCTGATTTCAACACTTCAATAAGGCTCAATCCAGTGTTCACCAACGGCTACCATTTCAGAGCCATAACCCTCAGCCGTTTCGGGAAGTACGACGAGGCCTTGAAAGATCTGGAAAGGGCAATGGAACTAAGGCCCGGGCTTGACGGATTGTATTTCAGCAGGGGAGTGACATATTTCCTTGCCCAGCAGTTCGACAAGGCTGTGGCCGATTTTGACCGCTATATCAGAAAGGAGCCGAAAGATCCGTCCGCATATCTGAACAGGGGAGCCTCCTATCTTTTCCTCAATGACACGACAAAGGCTTTGGAGGACTACAACAGAGCCATCAGGCTGGATCGCTTCGATCCGGAAGGATATATCCGTCGTGGCCGCGTCTATGCCTTGAGGAAAGACTACAATGATGCGATAGCCGACATGGACAAGGCGATCGGCCTGGACACGACCAACACTTTCGCCTATTTCAACAGGGCGTTGATGTACTACGACCAGAACAACTACAACGCCGCGATGAGCGACCTGAACAGAGTTTTGAGGGATGAGCCGGGCAACGCGCTTACCCTTTACAACCGAAGCCTTATCAACGCGCAGGTCGGAAATATGGAGGATGCGCTCGCGGATATGGACCACGTCATCAACATCAATCCGGAGAACGTGCTCGCGTACTACAACCGTGCCTCGTACTTTGTCCGGATGGGACGCTGGATGGATGCCCTTGACGACTACGACAAGGCCATCGAACTGTACCCTGACTTCGCCAAGGCCTATCTGAACCGCTCGTATGTGAAGAATATGCTCGGCCGTACAAAGTCCTCGAAGCAGGATTACGACACGGCTCAGAAGAAAGTTCAGGAGTACCGCGCGAAGAATGCCGCGGACGAGGGGTCGTTCGCCGACACGACCAAGAAGTACAGTTCCCTGATCGCGTTGGACGCGGATTTCGCCAAAAAGGATTTCGACAACGAACTTCTTCAGAACAGGGACATCAACATCCGTCTGAAATCACTCTACAAGTTCAGCCTTGCGGCACGGCGTGACAACCAGAACATCGCTCTGAGACACCGCTACGAGAACCCGCTGATCGACAAGTTCATCTCGGACTCTCCGATCGTGATGACGGTCTCCAATTCCGACTCGCTTGTCAAACCTGAATTCGCGCACGGAATCGACGCGTCGCTCTATGGTGATTCCTATCTTGCCGCCGGGGATCCTAAGTCCTTGACAGATGCTGACAGGGCTTTCATCAAAGGACTCTACGATGTGCAGTCAAAGCAATTCACTTCAGCCTTGAACCAGTTCGACGCCGCGGTGAATTCCGAGAGCAAGGGAAAATATTCAGAATATTACAAGGCTTTCTATTATTTGAACAGGGGTGTGCTCCGCGCCGAGATGATCGATTTCATCTCATCCATCGAGAGCAACGTGCAGACCTTGACCATGGATGACAAGGGTACCACCAGAGCCCGTGTTCGTGATCAGGTGAGCCGGACGTATGACTATTCGGAGGCCATCGAGGATATGCTGGCTGCTGACAGGATCCTTCCTGGAATCCCGTACGTCTATTTCAACCTTGGCAATCTTTACTGCCTGTCCTCGAAGTTCGTGGAGTCGGTTGACAGCTACACCAAGGCGATCAATGTCTATCCTTATATGGGAGACGCGTACTATAACCGAGGCCTTGTACTCATCTATCTGAAAGACAAGGAGAAAGGTTGCATCGACCTTTCGAGGGCCGGTGAGCTCGGTGTCGGTGATGCCTACAGCGTGATCTCGAAATATTGCGAAGAGGAGAAGAAGTGATGCTGAAGTTTTTTAGTCTTTCCAGCGGCAGCTGCGGCAATTGCTATTTCCTTTCCGACGGTAGATCGGGGCTTCTCATCGACGCTGGAGTCAGCCAGCGGCGTTTGAAGAAGACTTTGATGGAGCACGGCTTAGGTGTGGATTCCTTTCAGGCAGTGCTTGTGACACATGATCATCTTGATCACATCAGACAGCTGGGTTCGTATTGCAAGCATCTGAAAAAGCCTGTATATGCGACCGCCGTGCTGCACGAGGCTCTTTCGCATCACACATTCACAAGGGACTACATCTCGGATTACCGTTGTGTCCTTCCGGATGAAGGTCCTGTCAGGATCAGACTGCGTGGGGATATTCCGGAAGAGGAACTCCCGTTGGTCAGTCATTTTGTGGTGCCGCACGACGCGACCCAGACCGTAGGTTATTTCATCGAGTGGTCAGGGGTAAGGTTCTTCCTGATGACCGATGCCGGCAGGGTGACTGACGAGGCTATTGAATATGCCCGGAAGGCCGACGCGGTTGTCTTCGAGTCGAACTACGATTCCGGAATGCTGATCGGGGGCCCTTACCCACACGAACTCAAGATGCGTATATGTCAAGGCAACGGTCACCTGAGCAACGATGAGTGCGCCTCGGCCATCCGCCGTTTCTGGCATCCCGGCCTCAAGAACATCTTTCTCTGCCATCTAAGTGAGAACAACAACACACCGTCTCTCGCCTTCGACTCCGCCGCCGATGCCCTTAGGTCGATTCGCCTTGACGGTCACCTCACCGCTAAGGAAATCACCAACCTCCAGACCCTTCCCCGCACCCGCGCCTCCCAGATGTTCACCTTGTGATAAAAGTCTGTGCCGTCACCAGAATCGGGAGGACATGAAGCCTCGCCTGGGATGTTCACCCTATGATAAAAGTCTGTGCCGTCACCAGAACGGTGTTGTTTCCAAGATACCCCTTTTTTTGACCATAAATCTTATAGCCTAGGAAAGTCTTATACGCACTGCTTCCGTTTGTTTTATCATACGCCTGTGCTTCCGTTCCTGAACATGAAAATGTAACGCCTGAGCCTTCTAATACTGACTCTGGCAATATAATTCAGGAATAGGTCGCTCGGCTGGATGCGCTCTGTTCCAGGTGTGAAAGACTCCGCACACCTGAAACAGGATTTGCCTGCAAGCCAATGTGTTGGTACTCTGGGTGTGAATATGTCCGCACACCTGAGAGTGAGAAAAGCCATTGTAGGCCTCTCGGCTGGGTGCGCTCTGTTCCAGGTGTGAAAGACTCCGCACACCTGAAACAGGATTTGCCTGCAAGCCAATGTGTTGGTACTCTGGGTGTGAATATGTCCGCACACCTGAGAGTGAGAAAAGCCATTGTAGGCCTCTCGGCTGGGTGCGCTCTGTTCCAGGTGTGAAAGACTCCGCACACCTGAAACAGGATTTGCCTGCAAGCCAATGTGTTGGTACTCTGGGTGTGAATATGTCCGCACACCTGAGAGTGAGAAAAGCCATTGTAGGCCTCTCGGCTGGATGCGCTCTGTTCCAGGTGTGAAAGACTCCGCACACCTGAAACAGGATTTGCCTGCAAGCCAATGTGTTGGTACTCTAGGTGTGTATATGTCCGCACACCTGAAAGAGGCATATGTTATTGAGGCGGGTGATGTTTTGCTATTTTATTGACTTGTAATAGATTGTAGCATAGCCATATTCTCCGCGGAATATTCCGATGAGGTCGCGGAGAAGGAGGTCGGGGTGTACCACACCACTTTCCCAGAAATCGTTGCCACCCTTGGGGTTGAGGCGGTTGTTGTCGTTCCAGACCACGCTTGCGGAGGTGTCACTGGAGTTCGTGGCGCATCCTTCGGCATTGGAGTATCCTCTGGCCGAGGCGTTTCCCTGAATATCCATCAAGAAGTCGTCGAACAGGGGATTGACGGAAAGGAGTTGTTCCAGAGTCTGGCACCAACCGACATTCATCCAAAGATCCGCTTCCTTTGACAATGAATATGCCGTCTCGACCGAAATCTGGCCCGAGACTGAGCTTCCGGATTTGGCTCCGAGAATCTCCCCGCCGGCATCCTTGAACAGGGTGGTGAGATAACTTTCCTGTCCGGGAATGAACCATTGGTCCTTGTACGGGATGTTGACCAGAATCTTTCTTTGTTTGTGAGTCGTTCCTTTGGAATCCAGTTCATTATTTCTGTTCAGATTACTTTGAACTGAATCACGTAAGTTTATGTAGTTCTCCGAAACGATCTTAAGCACCGAGTCAGCCGCAGTCATATTCCCTGTCAACGCTCCAAAAAGGCGTATGTAGGCGGCTCTGGCCAGAGGGTGTCGCTCAAGATGCTCATTGACAATGAAAGTCTTTATTCCCAGCGACTCAAGTTTCGAGAAGAACTGTGACTTCACAGGGGAGACTGAATATGTCAGGAGCAGGTCCGGCTTCAGGGCCATTATCTTCTCGTAGTCAGGGCTTGCGTCATAACCGATGTCCACCACCGTTCCGTTGCTTAGGCCGGCTGTCACTGAAGAGTCGCAGACATATTCACCGCCCGACACCCCGACAATCACCGAGTCCGCCCCGACGGCATCCAGAAAACCGATGTAGGAAGTGCTCGTAACTATCAATCTGCCAAGAGGTTGGCTGATGGATATCGTGTCCCGGCTCCCGTCAAACGGCGAGATCGAGACCAATGAATATCCCCCATCAGCTTCCGGGATTATATTCATAAATTGCGGTTCGATAACGTCCTGCGGCAAGTCTCCGCTGACATTCCGCGCGCATCCGCAGACACTTGCGGCAAACGCGGTGGCCAAGAAAATATATTCGTAGAATCTCATATCATCGCAAATTTAATTGTTTTTTGCTATCTTCGAAGTCTGTTCGGTGGAAATCACTTGCTGGTGTCAAGATAATGCCGGATTTTATGAATATGCCGACTTGGCTTTTCTGACAAGATGATCGTGAGGGTAGGAAATGAAATTTGAAAATTTGTAATATTATGGGAAAATATAACTTTGACGAGATGACGATAAGGCGCGGCACGAACTGCGTCAAATGGGATGCGGAGAGTCCGGTCGGGCCGATTTCGGAGGATGTGATTCCGCTTTGGGTGGCGGATATGGACTTCAAGGTGGCTCCGGAGATCGTGAACGTGCTGAAAGATCGTGTGGATCAAGAGATTTTCGGCTACACCCACGTGCCGGATTCCTACTACGAGGCTGCCGTCAACTGGTGGGAGCGCCGCAGAGGGTGGCACACGGAGAAGGATTGGTACCTCTACATTGCAGGGGTGGTTCCGGCGATGTCGGTGGTTGTCAAGGCTTTGACGCAGTACGAGATTGTGGACGGCGAGGTGGTCGAGAAGCCGAACCGTGGACGTGGCCCTCACGGTGAATTGCCGAAGATAATCATCCAGAGTCCGGCGTACAACTGTTTCTTCTCCACCGCGAAGAACAATCTTTGTGAACTCTCAATCAACAAACTGATCTACGACACGGAAGGTGATCAGGCCACTTGGTACATTGATTTCGAGGATCTTGAGAGACGTGCCGCCGACCCGATGGCCAAGGTGCTGCTGTTCTGCAATCCTCACAACCCTTGCGGACGTGTCTGGCCTCGTGAGGACCTTGAGAGGGTAGCCGACATCTGCCGCAGAAACGGTGTGATCGTCATAAGCGACGAGATCCATTGCGAACTGGAAATGCCTGGCTATCACTTCACTCCGATGGCTTCCATCTCACAGGTAGCCCAGGACAATACCGTCACGATGAACTCTCCAAGCAAGTCGTTCAACATCGCCGGTTTGGGAATATCCAACATCATCACCAACAATCCTGACTGGAAGAAAATCATCGACAGGGTAATCAATATCAACGAGTTGTGTGAGGTGAATCCTTTCGGTGTGCTTGCGCTTCAGGCCGCCTACAACGAGGGTGAGCCGTGGCTCAAGGAGCTTAATGAATATCTTTACGGGAATTACCGCACGTTGCTGTCGTTCTTTGAGGAGAACCTTCCGGAGTTCCCTGTCAGCAAACTGGAAGGAACCTACCTTGTGTGGGTGGATGTCAGAGCTTTGGATATGTCCGCTAACGACATAGAGAACAGCCTCTTGCTCAATGAGAAGGTCTGGATCAACTCCGGCGTGATGTACGGCCTTGATGGCTTTATGCGCATCAACATCGCCTGCCCTCGTGCCCGTCTCCAGCAAGGCCTTGACCGCATCGCAACCGGCTTTCACCGCCTGATGAAATAAATGGTCGCTGAGCTTGTCGAAGCGATAAATATCAATTTGCCGTCTAAAAATAACCGCTGAAATGAGCCACCGAAAAAAGGCAAAAGTCAAATTTTGCACGTTACCAAAATTTGACTTTTGATTTTTCGGTGGCTATTGAGATTATGTACTTGGCATCTCCTGGCCATCACGACCAGCCCTATATTATTGGTTGCCATTGTTCATTGAGGTGTCGCTACTAAACTTAGCTACTGTGGTTCAGAGAAGTGTCACCACAAACCTTAGCCACCCGCGGCTATAAGCGGGAGGGACCCAGCCATAGGCTGGGAGGGACGGAGCGCGAAGCGCGGAGGGTTTGTGGTGACACTTCACTGAACCCTGGCCATCACGAAACGTCGTTCAGAAAATAATCTGAAAATCAATGATTTCGTTGTTGTCGAAAGTGCCGGTGATGTGAGAGCTTACATCGGGGCGGATTGTCAGCGGCTTGCGGGGTGCAAGTTCTATGGCGATGAGGTCGCCGGTGCGGATGTAGAGTAGCTTTGTGGCTTCAACGATGGCATCCTCGATCATATTCAACGATGGTTGGTCAAAAACAAAAAGGTCATGTTCGTTCCGGAACAGGCGGAAATGACCGTTTCTCTCCAATCTTTCTGGAGGAAACATTGGTGACGGGAGGAAGGAGGTGTGGTCGAGGCTGATGGCCTGGGCGTAGCCTTCCGGGGTGCCGTCAAGCATATTCTCCGGGTAGAGGAGGACTCCGAAACCGATTGAGTCATAGTACCTTGACGCGAATTTCCTCCCGACGCTGCGGCCTGGCTTCAGGATGCGGGCGAAAAGGACGGGGGAATATGTCAACTCGTCCACGAACTCTGGAGGGTAAAAGTCCTCGTTGTCTTTCTCCCACGTTGTGTCCGGGCGAACGGTGATGTGGCCGGATGATGTCTTTACTATTATATTCATAAATCAATTTCCCGCAGGAAATGCCGCATTCCGCCGACAGTTAAAAGAGTTTGCCGGAGAATTTGTCCTTCAGACCGGCTACTGCACTGTCAAACGCTTCACCCTCAAGTGGCTTGCTCATTTCGGCCTCTCTGGCTTTGGCGGCTTCCTTTTTCTCCTTGTCGAACTGCTCCTTCAGGCGTGCGAACTGTCGCTTGGTGTCCATCGTGAACTCACCGTTCTCGATCCAGGCGAAGTAGGCCGGCTCGGTCTCATATACCTCCCTGGCCGTGTGGCCCTTGTGCTTTCCGAAACTGATGGTCGGCTCGTCGTTCTTGCCGAGAATCAGTCTGCCGGCATAGTCAACGGTGCGTGGACGGCCGGCGACTCCGGCCAGGAACTCGACATCGTTCTTGAGCACCTGCTCGTGGTACTTTGTCGGAGTCTGGTACATATCCAGTTGGCCCTTAAGCACTTCATATGTAGCCATAGTGTCAGCCTCGGCTGAATGGGCGTTCTCGAAATCCTCTCCGCCGCAATAGAAACGGTATGCGGCCTTGAGGTTGCGTGGCTCCATATAATGGTAGATCGTCTGCACGTCGATCATCTGCTTGGAGTGCAGGTCGATGTCCGTAGCCTCAAGGGTTGCCTTGGCCTTGGCCTTGTTCTCAGGAGTGTTCCTTGGATCCGCAAGCCTGCGCATACAATAGGCACGTACCCTCTCAAGTTCCTCGGACAGCATCGGCAGGTCGAACTTTGTGGAATTATACCCTGCCAGATCACTGTCTCTCAGCCAATCCACGACTTCGGCCGCAATCTCGATGAATTTCTTCTCCTTTGCGACATCCTCATCCTTGATCCCGTTCACCTGACTGGCCTCGGGATTGATCGGATGCTGTTTGCGGAGAGTGTAGTCCCAAGGACAGACCCTCCAGGTCTTCACATCATGGTGTCCGTCAGGGAACACCTTGACAAAACTCAGTTCGACAATGCAGTCATTGACAATATTAAGCCCCGTGCTCTCAATGTCAAAGAAAAGCAGAGGCCTTTCAAGAGAAAGTTCCATAGCTTTGATTCTCCGAAGGTTAAACCATGATAGGCATCAGGATTCCGCAGATCTTTCCGCTCTCATCATCCTCTTCTGAAGGAATGATGAGGGCAGCCCTGCGCGCGTCGGCGAACTTCATCACGACTGTCTCGCAGCTCATGTTGGCGAGGATCTCCGTGAGGAATGTTGACTTGAATCCGATGGTCAGCTCGTCACCGCTGTAGTCGCAGTTGATCTTCTCGTAGGCTGCGATGGCGAAACCGAGATCCTGTGCGGTGATCTCCATCTGTCCCGGCTTGAGATCCAGCTTGATGTGGTTGGAAGCCTTGTTGGCGCAGACGGCCACACGCCTTACCGTGTTCAAGAACATCGCCCTGTCGATCTTCAGCACGCTGGAGTTGTTCTGAGGGATCACATCGCGGTACTTAGGGTACTTGCCGACAATCAGCCTGCACACCATGGTAGTCTTCCCGAAGGTGAAGAGGACGGTGCTGGAGTCGAACGCGATCTCAACAGTTCCGTCGTCTTTCCCGAGGATGGACTTCAGGACGGCGGCCGGCTTCTTGTGAAGAATGAACGAGCATTTCTCCGGGGTCTTCACTTCCTTGGCCGTGTAGCAGATGAGTTTGTGCGAGTCTGAGGCCACGAGAGTGGTGGATTCCGGTCCGAAATCAAAAAATATTCCGTTCATCGCGGGTCTGATCTCATCGTCGGCGGTCGCATAGATCGTGCTGTTGATGCCTTCGATCAGGCTCTCGGCCGGGAATTCAAGTTTCTCCGCGTCGTCGCTCGTCCCCTTGATCTCAGGATAGTCCTCGGCAGGGAAGAAAGGAAGCACGGAGTTACCGCTCGTCCACTTGCACTCGATTGAGCTGTCGCTGGCGGTGCAGATCGATACAGGCTGGTCAGGAAGTTCCTTGAGAAGGTCGATGATGTGCCTTGCGGGAACGGCGATCCTGCCTTCCTCTTCGGTGGTGTCCACTTCGATTTCAGTCCTGAGGGTGAGCTCCGAATCCGATGCGGTGACCTCAAGGATGTTGCCTTTGAGGTCAAACAGGAAGTTTTCCAGAATCGGAAGGGCGGACTTGGCCGGGATGGCCTTGGAGATGTCCATCAGTCCTTTCAGAAGCTCGGAGCTTGATACGTTGAGTTTCATATTCGTGTGTTTTTTAATTCATTGTTTTCCGGCCGCCGGAGGGTGGCCTCTGTAAAAGGCAAATATACGAATATTCCCTTAATATTATGGCATCATATTTGATTTTTTGCCTAAGGCTTCGGAAACACCATCCGGATGCTTGTGATTGAATATTGATAAATTTAATTAATATGTCAGAAATGAAAAAAGGTTTGTTAACAGTGGTGCTGTCAGTATTGTTCAGCGTGCTGGCGGCATACGGTGTCGTCAAGGCGGCCACCGTGAATGAGGGAGACAATGTGACAAGAACAGAGAACGGAACAGTCACAAAGACTGTCAATCTGGCACAGTCGGACTATCCGGATCTGACTTACGCCGCGGAGGCTGCGGTTGATGCTGTTGTTTATGTGGAGGTGACGGTGACTCAGCAATATCAGATGACGGATCCGTTCTTCCGTTTCTTCTTCGGGGATGAAGGCCCTCAGACAAGAGAGCAGCAGGGAAGCGGCTCTGGAGTGATCATCCGTCCTGACGGCTACATCGTGACCAACAACCACGTGGTCGCCAACGCGACGAAGGTACAGGTCACCCTGAATAACAACAAGGTATATGACGCCAAGGTCATCGGTACTGACCCGGCTACGGATGTCGCTTTGATAAAGATTGACGCTCAGGGACTTCCGACGCTTCCGTTCGGGGATTCCGACCAGTTGAGGCTCGGTGAGTGGGTTCTGGCTGTCGGCAGTCCTCTTGGCTACCAGCTCAGGTCCACCATCACGGCCGGCATCGTCAGCGCCAAGGGACGTTCGATGGCGCACGATCCTCGTGAGAGAAACAATGGCGGAATCCAGATCGAGTCGTTCATACAGACCGACGCGGCTGTCAACCCTGGCAACTCAGGTGGAGCGTTGGTCAACAAGACCGGCGAACTGGTCGGCATCAACACCGCTATTGTTTCACAGACGGGAGCATATTCAGGATATTCATTCGCTGTGCCGGTGAATATTGTGAAGAAGGTTGTAGAAGACTTGATTGACTTTGGGTCAGTGAAGAGAGCCGTTCTTGGAATCGCTATGTCTGATCTCAGCGAAGGTCTTGCCAAGAATCTGAAATATGATTCTGTCGATGATATGTTGAAAAAATTGAAACTTTCTTCTCCGGAAGGCGTATATATCAGAGAGGTTGCGAAAGGCAGCTCCGCTGACAAGGCCGGAATGAAGGAAGGGGATGTGATTGTGGCCATTGACGGAACCGATGTGAAGAGTGGCTCCGCAGTTCAGGTCAAGGTCAATACCTTCCACCCGGGTGACAAGGCTAAGGTCAAGATCATTCGTGACGGCAAGGAGAAGGAACTTGAGGTCACATTCCAGGGCATCAGCACCGAGAACGGTACTGTGGTCGGTGACGGAGAGATCGCTTTCTTCGGTACGACTCTGAAGGAGGCTTCCAAGGAGACTCTTGCGAAGTTCGGTCTGAAGAAAGGTGTCGAGGTCACATCCGTCGGAAGCGGCAAGATGCTTGAGGCAGGCGCTTCGGAAGGAATGGTCATCACCTACGTCAACGATCAGCCGGTCGGCACACCTCAGGATGTTTTGAACATCGCCAAGTCCGCAAAGAGGGCGGTTTATATCGAAGGTGTCACAGCCAACGGTAGAAAAGCCTTCTTCGGATTCAGTAAAGAGTAGTTGATGAAGGTTATAGGATAGTGTTTCCCTGACGGAAACGGCTCCGCGCCTTCCGTCAGGGAAATTTGTGTATTACAAGATATGAGGCAATTAAAGATTACAAAGTCAATCACCAACCGCGAGAGCGCGTCCCTGGACAAGTACCTCCAGGAGATCGGCCGCGAGGAGTTGGTGTCTCCGGAAGAGGAGGTAGAGCTTTCCCAGAGAATCCGCAAGGGTGACCAGAAAGCTTTGGAGAAACTCACAAGGGCCAACCTTAGATTTGTGGTTTCTGTTGCGAAGCAGTATCAGAATCAGGGGCTTAGCCTTCCGGATTTGATTAATGAGGGTAACCTCGGCCTGATCAAGGCCGCCGAGAAGTTCGATGAGACCAGAGGTTTCAAGTTCATTTCATACGCCGTGTGGTGGATCCGCCAGTCAATCCTTCAGGCTCTCGCCGAGCAGTCCAGGATCGTCAGGCTTCCGCTCAACCAGGTAGGATCCTTGAACAAGATCAACAAGGCCCTCTCACAGTTCGAGCAAAAGAACGAGAGAAGCCCTTCCAATGAGGAACTCTCCGAGATGATAGACATCCCGCAGGACAAGATCTCCGACACCCTCAGGGTGTCCGGAAGGCATGTGTCCGTGGATGCCCCGTTCGTAGAGGGCGAGGACAACAGCCTTCTGGATGTGATTCCTAACGACGACTCGCCGATGGCCGACAGAGGCCTTGTGAACGAGTCCCTCAGCACCGAGATCGAAAGGTCTCTCCAGATCCTGACGACCCGTGAGCGCGAGATCATCAAGTCGTTCTTCGGCATCGGCTGTCAGGAGATGACCCTTGAGGAGATCGGCGAGAGGCTTGACCTCACAAGAGAGAGAGTCCGCCAGATCAAGGAGAAGGCGATCCGCAAGCTAAAGAAACCATCCGCAAGCAAACTTCTTAAAACCTATCTCGGTTAATGACCCCGGAATTTTTTATCGCCTCTAAGGCTTCAGAAGCCATCAAGGCACTCTATAACGCCGACATCGAACCGTCGGCGCTTCAGGTCTCCGTCACAAGGAAGGAATTCACCGGAGACTTCACGCTCGTCGTCTTCCCGCTCCTGCGTCTGTCGCACTCCACTCCGGAGAACACGGGCAACGCCATCGGAGAATGGCTGAAGGCGAACGTACCGGAAATCTCTGAATATAACTGCGTCAAAGGTTTCCTTAACCTTCTGTTCTCCAATCTCTTCTGGAACGAACTTTTCGGAGAGATCGTTGCGGACAAGGACTTCGGTGACCTGCCGACGACCGGCAAGAACATCATGGTCGAGTTCTCGTCGCCGAACACCAACAAGCCTCTGCACCTCGGCCACATCAGGAACAACCTTCTGGGTGACTCGGTGTCAAGGCTTCTGAAGGCCAGCGGCAACAACGTGATCAAGACCACCCTTGTCAACGACAGGGGAGTGCACATCTGCAAGTCCATGCTTGCATGGCTGAAGGTCGGCAACGGCGCGACTCCGGAGTCCACGGGGATTAAGGGCGACCATCTTGTCGGGGATATGTACGTGGCTTTCAACGACATCTACAAGAAGGAAGTCGAGGATTTGATTGCCGGGGGAATGGACGAGGAGACCGCCAAGAAGGAGGCCCCTTGCCTCAAGGAAGCCCACGAGATGCTCCAAAAATGGGAGGCCGGCGACAAGGAGGTCCGCGACCTTTGGGCCAGGATGAACGGCTGGGTGCTCAAGGGCTTCGACGAGTCCTACAAGGCTCTCGGAATCACATTCGACAAGGTTTACTACGAGTCCCAGACCTATCTTCTTGGTAAGGAGTTGGTTCAGAAGGGACTGGATATGGGCGTGTTCGTGAAGGATCCGGACGGCTCCGTCTGGTGCGACCTCACGGCCGACGGACTTGACAGGAAACTGCTCATCCGTTCTGACGGAACGTCGGTTTACATCACCCAGGATCTGGGAACGGCCGAAAGGCGTTTCGCTGAATATCACCTTGACTCTCACGTCTATGTGGTCGGCAACGAGCAGAACTACCACTTCCAGGTGTTGAAACTGATCCTCAAGAAGTTGGGATTCGAATGGTCCGACAACATATTCCATCTTTCCTACGGAATGGTCGAGCTGCCTGAGGGCAAGATGAAGTCCCGCGAGGGAACAGTTGTGGATGCCGATGACCTCATCCAGAAGATGTACGAGGAGGCGAGAGCCACTTCCGACGAGTCCGGCAAGCTGGCCGACATGAGCGAGGAGGACAAGGCGAAGCTCTATCACATGATAGGTCTTGGTGCCCTTAAGTACTTCATCATCAAGGTGGATCCGAAGAAAACGATGCTCTTCAACCCGAAGGAGTCCATCGACTTCAACGGCAACACCGGCCCGTTCATCCAATATACCCACGCGCGAATCCGCTCCATCCTGCGCAAGGCCGCGGAGAAGGGCATTGAATATGCCGCCTCTCCTCTGCCGAAGGTTGAGCTCAGCGTCAAGGAGATCCGTTTGATAAAGTTGCTGAACGCCTTCCCGGCCAAGATAGCCGAAGGCGCGCAGGCATATTCACCGGCCGTCATCGCCAACTATGCCTACGACATCGCCAAGGAGTTCAACCAGTACTACCACGACACGCCGATCCTCAAGGAGGAGAACGAGGATGTGCTCAAGATGCGTCTGGTGCTGATCGACACGCTTTCCGCCGTCCTACGCAAGGCGATGGGCATCCTCGGAATCGAACTGCCTGAAAGAATGTAGGAATATTTCCGATGTCCGAAACGGATTATATGTTCCCGACCTCCAAAAAGGAGGTTGAAGCCTTAGGGTGGGACTACATCGACATCATCCTTTTCACGGGTGATGCCTTTGTGGACCACCCTTCTTTCGGCACGGCCTGCATAGCCCGCTGGCTTCAGCATTTCGGCTACCGGGTCGCTGTCGTTCCGCAGCCTAACTGGAGGGATGACCTCAGGGATTTTAAGAAGTTAGGCGCTCCGAGGCTCTATTTCGGAGTGAACGCCGGTGCTATGGATTCGATGGTGAACCATTACACTGCCGGCAAGCGTCTCCGTCACGATGACGCCTACACGCCGGAAGGCAAGGCCGGACAGAGGCCGGATTATGCGGTCAGTGTCTATACGAACATATTAAAAAAACTCTATCCCGATGTTCCGGTCATCATCGGGGGAGTCGAGGCTTCGCTCCGTCGGCTTACCCATTATGACTATTGGAAAGATGAACTTGTTCCGTCCATATTGCAGTGGTGCAAGGCTGACTATCTCTGTTACGGGATGGGGGAGAAGCCGATGATCGAGCTGACGAGAGCCATAGAGGCGCAGAGGAATATTCACGAAATCCATAGGATCCCGCAGATCGCTTTCCTTATGAGCGGAAAGTGGAAGGTCAAGGAGCCGTTGGTGCTTCATTCGTTCGAGGAGTGCAAGAAGGATAAGAAGGCGTTCGCCGAGAACTTTCATCTGATTGAGACTCACGCCAATATGATGCATCCTGCGACGATCGTCGAGCCTGTCGGGAATGGTTATGTGCAGATCAATCCGCCATATTCACCGTCCACTACCGAGGAGATGGATTCGTTCTGGGACCTGCCTTTCACCAAGTTGCCGCATCCGCGCTACAAGGGGAAGAGGATCCCGGCCTATGACATGATCAAGGATTCCATCATCACTCACCGAGGGTGCTTCGGAGGATGTAATTTCTGCACCATCGCCGCGCATCAGGGTAAGTTCATCCAGTCCCGTTCGCAGGAGTCCATAGTCGCTGAGGTTAAGAAATTGGCCAAGATGCCAGGCTTTGCGGGGAATATCTCCGATCTCGGGGCCCCTACGGCCAATATGTATATGATGCGTGGCAAGAACCCGGACCTTTGCGACAAATGCCGCAGGAAATCCTGTCTGTTTCCGGCTCCGTGTCCGAATATGAACCGCTCTCACAAACAGGTGCTTGAGTTGTACCGGAAGGTCGATGCCGTGCCGGGAATACGCCATTCCTACATCGGCAGCGGGATCCGTTACGATTTGTTCCTCGATGAGAAAGGCTTTGTGGACGAGACATCCAAGCCTTACCTCAAGACTTTGATTCTTGACCACACTTCCGGCCGAATGAAGGTGGCTCCGGAACATACCGAGGACAAGGTGCTCCAGTACATCGCCAAGCCGTCTTTCAAGCTCTTTGAGAGATTGCGCTATGAGTTCGACAAGATCTGCGCCCAGAACGGACGGCGCACCGGAATCGTTCCATATTTCATCTCCTCGCACCCAGGCTGCACGATGAAGGATATGGAGAACCTGTCCAAAAATCCTGCTTTGAAAGGAATATATATGGATCAGGTGCAGGATTTCACACCGACTCCGATGACCACCTCATCCGTGATGTACTACACCGGAATCGATCCTCGAACGATGAAGCCGGTCTTTGTGGAGCGTGATCCGGAGAAGAAGAAACGACAGAAATCGTTTTTTTTCAGAAAATAGTTCGCGGATTGCTTCTCAATTCGGAAAAATGTCTTAATATTGCACCCGAAAACTTTATTTGGTTTATATGAGTATGGCACCAGATCAGAAGAAAAGACACGTGGTAAGCTACGAGAATATGTCCGAAGCGCTTGCCGCAGCGTTCAATGAGAAATATCCAAGAGGTTTCAGCGACTATCTCCCTGACCTTGTCAAGTATCCAAAACCTGACGGCACCAGTTTCTATGCTGTTACCGTCGAGACGGATGATTCCATCAACCTTGTGAAGATCAAGGTGAAAACCGATGATGCCGAGGCTCTTGAGAGATGGCTTGAGGGAGAGGAGGACGCCGAGAACGAGGATGTTGCAGGATCTTCAGCTGACGCTCCGGCCGACACCACCCTTCCGGATGACAACATCTCTCAATACGGCGGAGATGACGATTCCGCTGAATAGTCAGGAATATAGTTTATAACAATTCAAGGCCTGGATTCCAGTAGGATTTCAGGCCATTTCTGTATCCTTTCCCTTATCATCTCTTCCCATTCTCGCCAGGCGTGTTTCCCCATTAAAACCGCCCGTGGAGGATTTACACGTCCGCCACAAGCGTTTTTCACTATTAATCACGCTCGTAGCGTGCAAATCATTCTTCCACAGGCGCCCTTCGCCGTTAATCTTGCTTCTGGAGAACCGCTTTAGCGATACGTTTAATCATCCAAAGAGCTTTTTCAATATGTCGTACTCAATCCGCACTTTTCTTGAAATCCTTTTTGTGTCAAGTCTGTATTTCTTTTTGAGAACGATAGCCAATCGGCATCTATCATCTACTCCTAAATCTAAAATTGAATCAACCTTATATTCATCCTTTATGAGTTTCTTGATGATCATATTCACCTCCTCTTCGGACAGATTGACACTCTCTCCAAGTCCTTCCGAAATATTAACGTAAGCATCTATGTCCCTTATTATCCTGTGGCAATAGTTCCAAGATGACTTCAGAACTTTGTCAACCTTGCCTTTGACCACATATGATTCAGGAAGAATAAAGCCTAACTCCCTGTTAAAATAGTATCGGTCTGGAAGTTTGATCCTTGTCTTGAATGTGTCTCTGCAAAACTTATCGGTAAGATCCTTGATCTGGACTTTGTCAAACAATCTGTTTATCTCGCTGAAAACCAAATTCCCGGATCCCCAAAGATAGCCTGATGCTGTCAGGTTCGAGCAGGCCTTGAACGGATTCCTTGCGATATAGACAATCGTGTCGGCAAGTTGTCTTTCGTCCTCTACTCGTACAAGCTTGAATCCATAATTTTCGGGAAGAGGTTTATGACCATCTGCGACAAGTCTGGCATTGAGACGCTTTTTGACGTAAAAGAAGAAGTTGACAAGGTCGTTTCCAGTCGCCGACGCGAGAATATGTCCGTGATTGACCATCAGGTTGAAGATAAGGATTGATATTCTATGAATATATTGCCCGATCGCAATTATGTTCATTCCGTTTGCATATTCTTCCTCATCATTGAACAGTTGCCCGGTCTCAATAGCGTCGAACACCATATGGTAGTACCACTTGGGCAATGTTCGATACTCTTTCCAAAGTTCATTGCGTTGCTTCTTGTTCATACTTTTTTTCGTCTAAAATAACACTTTGTTCATTATCTAATATTCAGAAACATAAATATTTACATAAAGAAACATAAGTTTGTGTTTCTTTAGTGTCCACGACCTTAAAAATATTTGTTTTCATTATTGAGTATCATTGTTTTGCACGATATTTTCCACACAAGAGCGTATCGGCAAGCTTGTCGGATCAATAATGCTTCTTCTACGGGCGTATTTTTGTGGAAATTCCGCTTTCAGAGGGACAATTATCACTTCTCAAGCGTCTTTCGGTCCTCATCCCGCTTTTAGAGTGTGGAGTTTCTTCACAGTATGAATTTATCTGATTATGATTTATGTGTGGGGTGTTTTCGTTATTTTTGTGTCCGGAAAAATGTAATGATGTTGAATTATCTTCATAAGATATTGGAAAAAGCACTTCTTTTGGTGCTTGCCTTTGGCGTTGTCGCATGCTCAGAAGGCATTACAATCACTGATTTGAGGAATGGGGACCTGTTGTTCGTGGTCAATGGCCAAGGGAACAACATCACGGATGTGACGGACGGGGTGGATGGACTTGGAATCGATCATATCGCGGTTTTCTCAGACGGGAACGTCGTTGAGGCTATTCCGGAATATGGAGTTGTGGAAAACCCGTTGGACAGTTTTCTGGTCCGATTGAGTGATAGGGAGTCAGTGCTTGTGGGGAGGATTGAAGGGGTGGATGTTGAAGAGAGTGTGGCGAATGCGAGAAAGTTCCTCGGAAGGCCCTACGATGACATATTTATGCCGAGTGACAGCGCGATCTATTGTTCGGAACTCGTGCAGAAGTCGTTTGTTTTCAAAGACAGGTTAAAAGAACGTGACCATAATGTGAAAGGAATGGCGGTGGTGCGTGATGATGTGAAAGATATGAATCCGAAAGTAACAGGGAGCGGGGATAAGCATTTTGTTTTCGGCACGATTCCGATGTCCTTTCAAGACAGCGCCGGAAGGGTGACTGAATTCTGGACAAAATTCTATGAGGTGCGTGGGTTGACGGTTCCTGAGGGAGAGCCCGGGACGAACCCCGGCCAGCTTTCCCGTGACTCTAATGTCAGGATTCTTGGTTATTTACAGTAATTTGGCTAGATTGTCGTAATACTGCTTGCTGACGGGAATATGCCCGACTCCGTCGCGGATGAACTCCGTGTAGATGACACCGTCCTTGTCTCTGCTCAGTACCTTGATGTGGCGAGGATTGACGTAATATGACCTGTGGCAGCGCACGAATCCGTGCTTGAGGGCGTCAGTCTCAAGGCTTTTCATCGAGTTCCTCAGCTGGTATGTCTTGACACGGTCGTTCTCCAGATAGTGGATGTTGATATAATTGGCTTCCGCGCTGACATAAAGCACGGCCGAAGGGTCTATCGTCAGTTTCAGCCTTTTGTGCTCATCGTAGAACTTTACCAGAGACTCCTCCGGAGCCTGCCCGGCGTTGGCCAGATCGTAGTTCTTGTTGGATATGATCCTCAGCAGAATGCAGAGCAGGTATGGATAGACCAGCGTCAGGCACACGACTTCAAAACAGTAGGAAAGTGCCGTGAAATATGGCATACCTCCGGCTTTCTTGTAGAACAGCGAGGTGTAGAGCGCGAAGAAGAACGACGTTACCAGCACTTCTCCGAAGCACCAGACCGCATAATGCCACCATCTGAAAGGAATATACTTGTAGAGGAACGAGAAAACAAGCCGTGTCAGGGCCAGTACACCGATCATAATGCAGGACAGCATCAGCAGATGGAATGTCCACGATTTTCCTCCGATGTCGTAAAAATCCGACAAAGAGAACGGATTATAGACAAAGCAAAACACGAAGAAGAACAGCGGCATCAGCACCGCGTATTTTACTTGGCTGGCGTAGCCTTTCGAGACCCTCAATGGTGTGTTCATAGCCTTAAAACTTGTCCCAATCCCGTCAAAACCGTCCCGTGATATGCCGGGACGAAATTCCCGAGTCTGGATTTTCGTCCCTAAAATACTGCAATTTTTCCGCCAAACAAGGGTTTTGTGACATTTTTCATACCTCTGAAAACACTTTCTTCGTCACAAGGAGCAAATACGGTACTTTTGCAGACGAGAAATCAAACACAATGATTATGGAACAGATCATAAACACTTTTGAATATTCCGTGGCTCCGGAGAACATAGACTATCAGGGTCAAGCCACCGTGCCTTCCATCTGTGGCAGCATCATCAACGCGATCGGACAGAACATCCGCAAGGAAGGCTGCGGAATCGATGTGATGAGAAAAGCGGGGCGTTCGTGGGTCCTGCTCCGCTCGGCTTTCGAGATAGATGACCGGCCAAGCCTTTACGACAACTATAACGTCAAGGTTTGGCCGGTGAAAGGCAAAGGTCTTACATATAACAGATGCGTCAAGTTGACGGACGCGGAAGGAGAGGAGATCGGCCGAGGGACAACTGAGTGGTGCGTGATCGACATACACACCAGAAAGCCGATTTTCCCTGAGCTCGGGCTTACGGACGTGGATATTCCTATTCCTTGCAAAAGTCCAAGGCGTATAATCGATTTCCTGCCGGATTTCATCAAGCACAAGGAGGTCGGTTACAGTGAGTGTGACTTCAACGGGCATCTGAACAACACCCATTACATAGAGATGTTCTATAACCTCCTGCCGGAGAGCGTGTTGTCAAGCGGGCTGTTCACCAGGATAGACATCAATTTCCGGCGTGAGGTTCATCGCGGCGATGATGTGTCGTTCGGAATCCGCAAGGCCAGTGACGAGGAGTACCTCTTTATGGCAAAAACGGGAGACGCGACACTTTGCCACGCCTCCCTGCAAGCCCTTTAGCGGTCACTTCGACAGGCTGAAATTAATTGACCCTCTGAACCGAAGCGGATCTTCCGATCGATTTAATCATCACACCAAGGTCCTTAGGAGCCTTGTAGTTGATGCTGGACACACCGGTCGCGTCCTCGATCATTATGGAACGGGTTACGTTCACACTGCAATTCGCCGTTCCGGATGTCTCAAGGATAGCGTTCTCGGTCTCGGCGTCCATAGCCTTTACCTTGGATACTCCTGAAGCGTCAACCTCCAGTGTGCCGACTTTCCCGTTCAGGTTGACCTCGCTTGTCCCGGATGCGTCAAGTTCGACTTTACCGAACTTCCCGTCAATGTTGGTCTTGGTGGCTCCACTGATGTCAACCTCAAGTTTGTCGGCGTTGATCTGGAAACTGGTTTTGGACGTTCCGGATAGATCGAGTTCAGCCTTTTCGGGAAAGTTTCCGGACAACTTGCAGGTGCACACTCCACTGATCTCAGCGTCCAACTTCCTTGCATTGACACTCAGTGATTTGATCTTGCTTGCCCCGCTGATGTCCAACGAAAGCTCCTCGTTCCCAAGATCAAAAGTGTCATCGCATTTTAAGCTTGTGATTCCTGACATATCCAACTTTCTTAGTTCCGGCATCGCGATTTCTGCCTTGCACGTCCAGTTTCCCAACTTTTTCTGAAGATTTGCCGGAATATTCTTGTTCCACCCGATCTTCAGAATACCGTGATTGACATACACTTGAAGATATTCCTGAAGCACGTTCGGCAGAGTGATCTCCACTTTGTACGAGTCTGATTTGACAAGGTTGACCTCGACTATCCCGCTTAATTCCAACCCGCTGAAATAATTGCAGTTGAACTTACAAGTGGTGTATTCCGCATCAACCTTTGAGGTTGCTGTCAGATACATTGATTCGGCCGGGTACCCCACGGGGGCGGTAAAGCCGGTCGCGGTGAACATTGCGAGCGCGGCGGCTCCGATAAACATAAACTTTTTCATAACTCTTTTATTTTGTTGATTTTATCTAATCCATTAAGTAGCTCTCCATAGTATTCCTTCAGAATATGCGCCTTGGTCTTGTCGTCAAGCTCATCCGGCAGCTGGTCAATCATCGCCACATTCTCATTGGTGATGCTTCCCACCGTCGTCTCCCACCTCTCATCCAGATCCTTTGTGAATATCTCTTCGTACATCACCGCGATTTTCTCTGAATATGCCATATACACCGCGACAGGGTCATCAGCCACTCCGGCGAACCAATCAACCTCACCTTCTGCCGGGCGGTCTATGAATATCACAGCGGCCACAACGGCTGCCGCCACGGCTGTAATCGCACTGAATATGCCCGTGAACAGCCTCTTCCGATGGCAGGTCTTGCGTCTGGAGTCCAGCATCGCGTACAGTCTTGCCTCGAACCGGGCCTCGTGTCCGGCCGGCAGTTCCTGATCATTCAGGATCTCCGGATTATTGTCGATATATTCTTTAAAGTCTGTCATATTCATATTTCTTTAATTTTTCGGCCAGTTTCACCCTGCCTCTTGAGTACTGCGTCCTGATAGTGCCTTCCCGTTCTCCTGTCAGATTGGCGATCTCCTCGTAGTCAAGGCCTTCCAGAAGCACAAGATTCAAAACCAGCCTGTAGTTGTCCGGCAATTCCTCTATGGCCTTGCGTACTTGGGCGACGGCGGCCATAGTCCCGGGAAGCTCGAACGGAGTGTCGCTGTCATATTCAGAAGCGTCGGCGGCATATTCATCAAGGAAGAGCCTCTCGCGCTTTTTCCGTCTGACTGCGTCGATGGATTTCCTGATGCAGGTGCGGCTGAGCCACATCGCCACTTGCGCCTGATCTTTGGGAGCGATGTCGGATGAGATGAACTTGAGGATGGTGTCCTGCATAATCTCCTCGGCCTCGCCGCTGTCGCGGACTATTCGCAGGCTGGTGTTGTATAGCCTCCGGGCGTGCTCCTTGTAGAATGTTATGGACTCTTCTCTTGTCATCGTTTCTTTTTCGTTTCACAATATAAACGAATATTTCCGTTGATTGTTACAGAAAATTTCAAAAAAAAGCCCGGAGTCTCTCGACCGCGGGCCTTTTTCATTTCATTTGGCTTAAAAGATTCTTGTTTTGTGACGATAATCACTATCCGACCGCAAAGTTACCGCCAGACGCCTTCTCTCACAATACCAACATGTAGGTAAACTGTCTTGTCCCTATCGTGAATCGTAGGTACCGGACTTGGAAGTCAATATTATTTTGTAAATTTGTTGTTTTGAAAACGTAAGCAAGCATGAACTTCAGTGGAATAATCGTCGGTGCGGCGACCTTTCTTATAATAGGGATATGTCATCCTATTGTCATCAAAATGGAATATCATTGGGGCAAGGGCAGCTGGTGGATCCTGCTCGTGGCAGGACTGGCCTTTTCCGCCGCTTCGATATTCGTGAATCATGAAGTCGCGTCCACAGTTCTTGGCGCCGCCGCCTTTTCCTGCTTCTGGGGCATCCTGGAGGTTTTCGAGCAGGAAAAACGCGTGTTGAAGGGGTGGTTCCCTGAGAATCCGGCCCGCCATGATTACTATGAGAGGATCCGCAAGTCAGGTCACTGAGCCTGTCGAAGTGACAAATCAATCCAACAAGTAAAAACAAATTTAAGAATATTATGAATTTCAAACCATTGCCATTACTGGCGATTGCCGCTCTCCTGTCTGGAGTGACAGAAGCGTCGGCTCAGAAGAAAGAGATGGACCACAGTGTCTATGATTCGTGGCAGAGCGTTTCGGACATCCAGAAAAGTGATGACGGCAACGTTCTGGTCTGGTGCGTCAACCCTCAGGAAGGGGACGGAACCCTTTATGTCAGGAATATGACCCCGGGGCGGAAAGGCAAGCCGGAATGCCGTGAGATCAGCATACCTCGTGGATCGCAGCCGTCCCTTGACCCTAAGGGCAAGTGGCTTTACCTGCGCGTCAAGCCTCAGTTCGCCAAGACACGTCAGGAAAAGATCGACAAGAAGAAGGCCGCGGATATGACGAAGGACACACTCGCCGCCGTTGATCTCACGACTATGACCGTCAAGAAATACGGCCGTGTGGATTCCTACACCACAGGCGCCCTGGCCAAGCCTTACGTTGCCTATAAGTCCACCTGGAAGCACTACAAGGACACTTCGGACAAGAAGGGCACAGACAAGTCCGGGCTCATCATCCTTAACCCGGCCACAGACAGGAAGGACACTCTCAAGTACATCGATGCCTATTCGTTCAACCAGGACGGCACCGTGCTTCTGATGACCTCGAAGAAGGACAAGAAAGATTCGCTTTCCGTCACGGCTGTGATGATCGCGCACGCTCCCGCTTGTCTTGACACTTTGGCCAAAGGGGCTGAGTCCTACAGCCGCCTGACTCTGAACGACGCTGAGGACCAGCTGGTTTTCCTCGGTTCCAAGGACAAGAGCAAGAACCGCAACAAGTGCCAGGCCCTCTACCTGACAAGCATTCAAGCGATCAAGACAGGAAAGACGGTTCGACAGGCTCACCGACCGATTGTGGAGGCTACAGACAGCACGACCGTCATCAGCAAGGACGGCAGATGGGCATATTCAACAAAAGAGATCATCGCCGAGGGAACGAAGGTTGAAGGCACCCCGGGTTGGACTCTTAACGAGAACACAGAGTTTTACTTTACACCTGACGGGAAACGTCTCTTCCTCGGAATCGGCGCGATCCGTCCTCCTAAGGACACCACGATCGTGGACTTCGAGACCGCGCAGCTGGACATCTGGAACTGGGACGCGGTCTATACTCCTCCGCAGCAGAGGCTTAATGTGAACAAGACTCTCAAGAAGACATATTCAGCCACCATCGATCTCGCCGAGCCGGGAAGGATCGTGCCGTTGACCACCTCTAAGTTCGCCGGCATCCGCCTGATGAACGGTGGACTCTCCGAATGGGTGCTTGCCAGCGATAACGCTAAGTATGCCCGCACCACTGTCTGGGACTATAACAACCGTTACGACTTCACCCTTGTGAATGTCAAGGACGGTTCCAGGAAGGTTGTCGCGGAGGGGCTTGACGTCGGACGTTTCGACATGTCGCCGAGCGGGAAGTACCTTGTCTGGTTCGACAACGACGAGATGAACTGGTTCACCTACAATACCCAGACAGGTGAGAAGGTCAACCTTACCGCCCGGACCGGAGTTCCGTTCTACGATGAGGAGGACGATCATCCGACCGCCGCTCCGGCGCACGAGTTCTCTCCGAAATGGTTCAAGGACGAGGACGCCGTGCTGATCATAGACCGCTATGACATCTGGAAGTTCTCTCCGGACGGCAAGACAGCCGTCAATCTCACAGGGGGAGTGGGCCGTCAGACCCACAACCGCTTCAAGATCATGGATCCGAAACCGGACACCAGAAAGCCTAACGCACGCCGTTGTGGAGTGGCCAGGCCGCTTGATCCTAAGCAGACTGTCTATCTCAGTGTGTTCAACGAGGAAAGCCAGGAGAATGGATTCGGACGTGTTAACCTTGCCAAGCCGGCAAAGACTCTTGAGTATTTCACTGACACAGTCAGCTTCAAGTATGTAGCCGGAACCATGACCACTGACAGGCTTTTCTATCAGAAGGGCAACTTCCGCAACTGCTATGACCTTTATTATACTGACGACAATTTCAAGACATCCACAAAGGTCTCTGCAATCAACCCTCAGATGGCGGACTACCGTTGGGGCCGCGCCGAGCTTTTCCACTGGAACGCCTACGACGGCACACCGCTCAAGGGCCTTGTCTTCGTTCCTGACGGAGTGAAGGAAGGCGAGAAGCTTCCGGTGATGATATACTTCTACGAGAAGAACGCCAACAATCTCTATTCGTTCTGGACACCTGCCCCTTCACGCTCGATCGTGAATATTCCGTTCTACACCTCAAGGGGGTACATCGTGTTCGTTCCGGACATCGTCTATAAGGTCGGCCATCCGGGCGAGAGCGCATACAACTGCATCTGCGCCGGAGCCGAGGCCCTTTGCGAGAAATATTCCATCGCCGACAAGAGCAGGATGGCGATCCAGGGCCAGAGCTGGGGCGGCTACCAGACAGCCTGGCTCATAACACGTACGAATATGTTCGCGGCGGCAGGTTCCGGAGCACCGGTCGGGAATATGACATCGGCCTACGGTGGCATCCGTTGGGGCTCGGGCATCACCCGCGCCGGCCAGTATGAGCATGGCCAGAGCCGTATCGGAAAGAGCATGTGGGAGCCGGGGGCGCTTGACCTTTACATCGAGAACTCTCCGGTGTTCCATGTTGACAAGGTGCAGACACCGGTGCTCATCATGCACAACGACGCTGACGGAGCCGTTCCGTGGTATCAGGGCATCGAGTTCTTCTCGGATCTCCGCAGGCTCGACAAGCCGGCATGGCTGCTCCAGTACAACAAGGAAGCCCACAACCTCGTTCAGAGGCGAAATTGCAAGGATCTCTCAATCAGGTTGCAGCAGTTCTTCGACTACTACCTGAAAGGTGCTCCGATGCCAGCCTGGATGAAGACTGGTGTCCCGTACGAGTCCAAGGGCGAGTACAGCGGCTTCGAGAATGCTGAATAAATGACAGGAATCATGACAAAACTAGCGATATTCGATCTGGACGGCACCCTTTTGGACACCGTCAAAGATTTAGGCAACGCCACCAACCACGCCCTGACCGAGTGCGGCTTTCCGACCCATCCCATCGAGGCCTACTACCAGATGGTAGGCCGCGGCATCTACAACCTCTTCCGCGTCGCCATTCCTTCTGAATATGCCACTGAAGACAACGTACAGAGGATGGCATCATATTTCATTCCCTATTACGACACTCACAAATGCGATTGCACCAGACCCTATGACGGCATCCCCGAAATGTTGAAGACAATAACTGACAGGGGAGTGCGCCTCGCTGTCGCCTCCAACAAGTATCAGGACGGCGCGGAGAAACTCGTCAGTCACTTTTTCGGTGAATATGACTTCGTGAAGATTCTCGGCCAACGCGACGGCCAGCCGATCAAACCCGATCCCGCGATTGTGGATCAGATTCTGGCTGATGTTCCAAAGGTCGCGAAAGAGCAGGTTGTCTATGTCGGAGACTCGAATGTGGACATGCAGACCGGAGCGAACGCCGGGGTCAGGACTGTGGGTGTGAGCTGGGGTTTCAGAACCCGTGAGGAACTCGCAGCCTACTCTCCTTCCGCCATAGTTGACACCCCGGAGGAACTCTCACGTGTGATCCTCGGAGCCTGACTGGTTCATTTTGGTCCATTTACACCGGTGAAATTGGACAGTATTTGATCGTATAGATTAATAATTCATTGATTATCAATCTATTAGGTGATAATGGGGGGGGGGTAGAGGCATCGCCTGCGAGGGAATAGAATACTTATAATACTTATTCAGTATGTTGTTTTTTATTCGGGGAAGTGTTATATTTGAGCTTCATAAGCAGGTTACGAATGACACTCTTGGATTGGAGTTCTTCGAGATCAGGTATGAAGATGCTGACAACCGTAGGGCTAACCCTTGCTCATAGGCTGAGGGGATAATTTTCGTATTCATAATGTAACTGCTTATGCATCTTGTTTTTAACCAATGACACAATTGGCTTTTGATGGGTCTAATCCATTAGATGACATCAGACTTGCGTATAGTTCGATTCCTAATTGGTATGCGCTTCGCATTTTTTACAATCGGATTGAACAGCTGAGACAAACCTTGGACGTTGCCGCGATCCGCTATTTCTACCCTCATCATTTGGTGGAGAAATGTTCGGATGGTGGTCTTGATTATGTTCAGGAGCCAATTATCAAGTCGTTGATTTTCATAAGATCAACTTGTGAGAGTCTGGACATGATCCGACTGAAACATGTAGGCAGCGTGTCTCCGTATTTTGACCATCGGACCCGAAAGCCATTGATCATTCCGGATGAACAAATGGAACCGTTCATAAAGCTCTGCGACATTAAGGACTCGGGTCTTGAGTATCTGGGAGAGGATGGCCCGCAGTTCCACAAAGGTGACCGCGTGAGAGTCATTGACGGCATATTCAAAGGTTATGAGGGTCACATCAAGCGCATCAAACACGACAGGCGCCTTATAGTTACCATTGAGGGTGTTGCCGCTTTCGCAACCAAATTCATTCCTCCCGCTTTTTTGGAGAAAGTGGAGACAGATAAGTAATAGTCGAATTATAATCTTTCATAAGAATAAGAATATGAATATGAAAAGAATATCACTACTGTTATGGCTTCTGGCCATAGGCATTTTGGCAGTTCCATCCTGTTCTACGCCGAAGGAGATCAGTTACTTCCAGGACCTCGAGTCGGTGGAGGGCCAGCGGATCGGTGGCGCGAAGGGGATCACGGTGCGCCCGAAGGACAAGATCTCGATCATCGTGAACTGCAAGAGTCCCGAGCTGACAGCCCTTTTCAACCTGCCGTACGTGACGCAGCGTCTCGGTGAGAACACCCGCAGCACCATCACTTCCGGTTACAGCCAGGGCTACATCTCAGGTTACACGGTGGATGACCGGGGCTGCATCGACTTCCCTGTCCTCGGCGAGGTGGCCGTGGCGGGGCTGACGCGTGATGAAATCGCCTCCGTGATTAAGAAGGAGCTCAATGAGCAGGGGCAGGCGACGGACGCCGTGGTGACCGTTGACTTCATGAACCTGTACTATCAGGTGCTTGGCGAGGTTGAGAAGCCGGGGCGCTACGCCATCGACAAGGATGCCGTGACGATTCTCGACGCCATCGGAACCGCCGGTGACTTGACCATCTACGGAAAGCGCGAGAACGTGAAGGTGCTGCGCAACGAGAACGGCAAGATGCTGACCTACGAGGTGAACCTCTGCTCAGCCGCCGACCTGATAGCCTCGCCGGCCTACTACATCCGCCAGAACGACGTGATCTACGTCGATCCGAACGACGTGCGGGCAAGGCAGTCCACGGTGAACGGCAACAATGTCCGCTCCACCTCGTTCTGGATCTCGCTGACTTCGCTCGCGGCGTCCATCACCAACACGATCGTGATCATCGCCACGAGGAGCGGGTCGGGGAAGTGATCCGCCTTGGAACCTTGTGAAGAAACACTATAACATCAAAGCGATTCAAAACAATGGAGAACAACATCAACACGGATAACAATACCCGGCAGCAGGAGGAGACCGTGCAGATCGGCCAGCTTGTGCGCCGCTGCCTGTCCAGATGGTACTGGTTCGCCCTGAGCCTGGCGGTCTGCCTGGCTTTAGGTGCCTTGTACATCCTCAGGTCAACTCCTACGTACAACACCTCCGCTGACATCCAGATCAAGTCCAACACCAAGGGCGCGTCCATGCCGGGGGACATCGGCGAGTTCGGCAACATGGGCCTCTTCGCCGTCAAGTCAAACGTCAACAACGAGCTGCACGCCTTCGAATCCCCGGACATCATGAGCGAGGTGGTGGCCAGGCTTCGCCTGTACATGAGCTACACGGTGGACGGCACCTTCCACAGGAACGTGCTCTACGGCACGTCGCTGCCGATCTCCGCCGACCTGCTCGATGTGGATGAGAACGTGGGAGCCGGATTCACCGTCAGCGAGAACGGCGGGAGAGTCACCCTGAATGACTTCATCCATAAGAATGAGAAGGTCGGCGGCAAGCCGGTCGTGGGACACTACGGCGACACGCTCCAGACTCCTGTCGGAAGGATCATCGTTCAGAAGACGAAGGACTACTCCGGGGAGGCGATGAAAAAGCCGGTCAACGTCAGAAAGTCGGGCCAGCGCGGCGTGACACAGTCTTACCTGAACAGACTCCAGGTGAACCTCGCCGACAAGAACGCCGACGTCATCTCGCTCTCTATCAAGGACGTGTCCACCCAGCGTGCCCAGGACATCCTGAACACCCTGATCGCCGTCTATAACGAGAACTGGGTGCGTGACAAGAACCAGATAGCGAACTCCACTTCTGTGTTCATCAACGACCGTCTCAGGGTGATCGAGGGCGAGCTGGCGGGCGTGGACTCCGACATCTCCGCCTACAAGTCGGAGAACATGATCCCTGACGTGGGTGCCGCAGCGACGATGTACATGCAGCAGAGCACGGTGCTGAACCAGCAGCTCCAGGACGTGAGCAACCAGCTCTACATGGCGCGCTACATCAAGGACTACATCGGCAAGGAGGACAACCGCAACCAGCCGCTTCCCGCCAACATGGGATTGAGCAGCCAGACGATCGAGAACGGCATCTCCGAGTACAACTCCAAGATCCTGCAGAGGAACAACCTTGTGGCGAACTCCGGCGAGGAGAACGTGCTCGTGAAGGATCTCGACCAGGCTCTGGCCTCGATGAGGGGGTCGATCTCCCGGTCCATAGACAACGAGATCCTTGCCCTCAACACGAAATACGAGAATCTCAAGGGCACCGCCCGCCAGAACACCGCGCGCATCGCCGCGAATCCTAATCAGGCGAAGCAGCTCCTCTCGGTCGAGCGTCAGCAGACCGTGAAGCAGGCTCTGTACCTCTTCCTCCTGCAGAAACGCGAGGAGAACGAGCTCTCGCAGGCGTTCACCGCCTACAACACAAGGATCATCAAGCATCCTATTTCAGGAATATTCCCGGTCTCCCCGCAGTCCATGAAGATCATGATGATGGCGTTTCTCCTGGGTCTGATGATTCCTGCCGGGATCATCTATCTGCTGATGGCGACCGACACGAAGGTGCGCTCCCGCCGCGACCTCAAGGGAGTCTCCGTGCCTTTCGCCGGCGAGATTCCGCTCTCTGCCGAGACTGCCACCAAGGCGTTCGGAAAGCGGAAAACCCTCAGTGTAGCCGATTCCATCGTGGTCCGTCATGGCAACCGCAATGTGGTCAACGAGGCGTTCAGGGTGCTGCGTACCAACTTTGAGTTCATGATGCGCGAACCTGGAAGCAAGGTCATCGCCGTCACGTCATTCAGCCCGGGGGCAGGCAAGTCATTCGTGTCGTCCAACCTGGCCGTCTGCTTTGCCATCAAGGGTAAGCGTGTGCTGGCCATCGACGGTGACCTGCGTCACGGCACGCTCTCCGAGTTTGTCGGCTCGCCGAAGCCTGGCCTTAGCGACTATCTCGCTGGGATCGTCGCTGATGTGCACGATGTGATTGTCCGTTCGAAGGACGCGATGACGGTACCTGACACTCTTCCGGCGGGATCCATCCCTCCGAACCCGGTTGAGCTGCTCGCCGACAGGCGCCTCGCCGATGCGATCGCCGTCCTCAGGAATGAGTACGATGTGATCATCATCGACTGCCCGCCGGTGGAGATCGTCACCGACGCGCGCGTCATCAACGACTATGTGGACAGGACGCTCTTTGTCGTCAGGGCCGGGCAGTTCGACAAGGCCATGCTCCCGGACCTCGACGCGCTCTACCGCGACGGGGAGTACAGGGGTCTCTGCTGCGTCCTCAACGGGACCGCGTCCTCCGACGGCTACTACGGGAACTACGGCACCTATGGCCATTACGGTTACTACGGCCACAATGGCGGCTCCTACTACAGTTCCGACAACAAAGCCAGGTAAATCCGCCTGCTGACTCCGCCGGCACGCCGGTTCCTCCGGCGCGCCGGCAAAACCATAACCCAAAAAACATATCTTATGCGAAATCTGAAAGAGTTGAGGATCGCCGTGGCCGGTACTGGCTACGTCGGCCTCTCCATATCCACCCTGCTGTCCCAGCGCCACAAGGTGACTGCCGTTGATGTGATCGCCGACAAGGTCGATAGGATAAACCGTCGCGAGTCCCCGATCCAGGACGAGTACATCGAGAGGTTTCTCCGCGAGAAGCCACTCGACCTCACCGCCACGCTTGACGGTGAGGCCGCCTACAGGGACGCGGACTTCGTGGTGATCGCCGCTCCCACTAACTACGACCCGAAGAAGAACTTCTTCGACACGTCGCACGTGGAGGAGGTGATCGACCTCGTGTTGAAGGTTAATCCCGATGCAGTGATGGTCATCAAGTCCACCGTCCCTGTGGGCTACACCGCCTCTGTGCGGGAAAGGTTCTCGTACAGGGAACGCCTCGCCGACGGCACGATGAGGGTGGTGGTGCCAAACATCATATTCGCTCCTGAGTTCCTGCGTGAGTCCAAGGCGCTCTATGACAACCTCTATCCGAGCCGCATCATCGTCGGCTACGACAGAGGAGACTCCGCTCTCGAAGAGGCTGCCGGCACTTTTGCCGCACTCATCAAGGAAGGCTCTCTGAAAGAGGATGTTCCGGTGCTGTTTATGGGTTCCACGGAGGCGGAGGCGGTGAAGCTATTCGCCAACACCTACCTTGCCCTCCGCGTCAGCTATTTCAACGAGCTGGACACCTATGCGGAGATGAAGGGACTCGACACGAGGTCCATCATCGACGGCGTGTGTCTGGATCCTCGCATCGGCTCGCACTACAACAATCCGTCCTTCGGCTACGGCGGCTATTGCCTCCCGAAGGACACCAAACAGCTGTTGGCGAACTACGCCGACGTGCCGGAGAACCTTATCCAGGCCATTGTGGAGTCCAACCGCACCAGGAAGGACTTCATCGCCGACCAGGTGCTCCAGAGGGCCGGCTATTATTCCGAGAACAGCCAGTACGACAGCGCCCGCGAGAAGAAATGCGTGATCGGGGTCTACCGTCTCACGATGAAGTCCAACAGCGACAATTTCCGCCAGAGCGCCATCCAGGGCATCATGAAGAGGATCAAGGCCAAGGGCGCTGAGGTCATTGTCTACGAGCCTACGCTGGAGGACGGCGCGTCCTTCTTCGGCAGCAAGGTGGTCAACGACATCGCCGAGTTCAAGTGCCGCGCCGACTCCATCATCGCCAACCGCTACGACCGCGCCCTGGACGATGTCCGGGCCAAGGTCTATACCCGCGACCTCTTTGAGAGAGACTAACCGCCTACTTCACCGTAATACCTATTAATCAAAATTATTTTCCATAATGCTGTCGATCCGCAAGATAGTTGACTCGTACTTCTCGAAGCGCACGTTCCCGTACTGGTGCGTGCTGCTTCTGGACAGTGCCATTCTGTTTTTGTCCGGAGTGTTCGTCTACTGGTGCTTCAACCGTGGCACCGCCCTTCAGCTGAACTTCTGGCCGTTGACCCACCTGATGCTGCTGTGCGTCGGCGTCCACTTCATATTCTTTGCCATCTTCCGGACATATTCGGAAATCATCCGCTACTCATCGTTCAACGACCTCATCCGTGTGGCGCAGGCGATGGGATGCTCCGCATTGGCGGTGATAGCCGTCCATTTCTTCACGAACAGCTGCCCGTCTCGGGTGTTCGCCCACGTCCAGGTGCGGCAAATCCTGATTGCGGAAGCCATTGCGACCGGTTTGATGTGGCTGCTTCGCGTTTCTATCAAATGGGTCTATGACACCTATTTCCGGACGGAGGCTGCGAAGAATGTCTTCATCTATGGCATCCGCGACGGCGGCATTGGACTCGCGAAGGCGATCCGCAGCGAGAAACCGATGCACTACCGTCTCCGAGGCTTCATCTCCCACGATCCGGCGCTTGGAGCAAACGGCACGCGCCTGATGGGCGAGCCGGTCTACGAGGTTAACGCCAGTCTGCCGGATCTGATCCGCCGCGAGGGGATCGCCGCCGTGCTGGTCGCTCCGGGCAGGATCGACAGGTTCCGCAACGACACGGCTCTTCAGGACTACATCCTGCAAAGCGGCGCAAGAATATTCTCGGCCAACAATGTCGTTGACACCGAGCATGATGCGATCAAGGGAGCGCCGACCTTGAAGGAGGTCAGCATCGAGGATCTTTTGCCTCGTGACGAGATCTGCGTCGACCTGGAATCCGTGGCCGAGTCCCTCCGTGGGAAGCGCGTCCTGATCACCGGTTCCGCCGGAAGCATCGGCAGCGAGATAGTGCGCCAGGTCGCGTCGTTCGCACCTTCGAAGATGATGCTGATCGACTCCGCGGAGACTCCGCAGCACGACATCCGCCGGATGATGGCGCATGACTTCCCGTCTGTGCCATGCGCCACCGTGGTGACGTCGATCACCAAGGCTGACAGGATGGAGAACATATTCAAAACGTTCCTTCCTGAATATGTCTTCCACGCCGCGGCGTACAAGCACGTTCCGATGATGGAGGACAACCCTTGCGAGAGCATCCAGAACAACGTCCTCGGCACGAAGATCCTGGCCGACCTTTCGGTCAAATACGGCGTTCGCCGCTTCGTGATGGTGTCCACCGACAAGGCGGTGAACCCGACGAACGTGATGGGATGCAGCAAACGAATATGCGAGGTCTACGTGCAGAGCCTCAACAAGGCGGAGCGTGACGGCGTGGTGAAGGGGCAGACCCAGTTCATCACCACCCGCTTCGGCAACGTCTTAGGCTCCAACGGCTCCGTGATTCCGATTTTCGAGCGCCAGATCAAGGCCGGCGGCCCGGTGACGGTGACGGACCCCAACATCATAAGGTACTTTATACTGATTCCCGAGGCCTGCGAGCTGGTCCTTGAGGCCGGCACGAAGGGCGAGGGCGGCGAGATCTTCGTCTTCGACATGGGCAAGCCGGTGCGCATCGCCGACCTGGCGCGTCGCATGATCGAGCTGAGCGGGGCGAAGGGCGTGGAGATCAAGTACACCGGCCTGAGGGACGGGGAGAAGCTCTACGAGGAGGTCCTGAGCGAGTCGGAGGCGACGAAGCCGTCGTTCCACGAAAAGATCCGCATCGCCTGTGTCCGTGAATATGACTGGTCCGATGTGAGCCGCGAGATAGACGCCCTGATCGCCCAGTCCCACACCTACGACGACATGGCCGTGGTAGCCTCCATGAAGCGCCTCGTGCCGGAGTACATCTCAAACCACTCCAAGTACACCGTCCTTGACCACAAGGCGTGAGTTTGGCTCTGTGAGCCATAGGATATTGTTTCAATAAGCAATTTGGAATTGTATTTAAAACATTACGACTTTGAAATGATATTTTAAACCATTAAATATACTTTAATGTTTTTTCTTATATTTGCAAAGTAAACTTTGCTCTTATGGATAAACAGATTATAAAAAAACTAATAATAGAGAAGCAAAAGGCCATTCCGGAATTCTTTATTATTCGAAGGGAAATCCAGTTTGATACTCATGCAAACTATGTGCTTGTCGGTTTAAGGCGTGCTGGAAAATCCTTTATGATGTATCAGGATGCCCAGAATATGATGAAGAGTCCAGGGCTGACACAAGAAAACATACTCTACATAAATTTCGAGGATGAAAGGTTGTCAGATATTTCTTCAGACAGTTTGGGAGAAATATTGGATGCCTATTTCGAGTTATATCCAGAAAAAAAGCCACTGATATACCTTGATGAAATACAGGTTGTTTACGGGTGGGAAAAATTTGCAAGAAGACTTGCAGATTCTAAGTATAGAGTTATGATTACTGGCAGCAATGCCAAGGTGCTCAGCAGTGAAATAGCGACTACACTTGGTGGCAGATATATTCCAAAGGAAGTTTTTCCATTTTCTTTTAGAGAGTATCTAGAGTACAAAGGCATAGAATTGGACAGAAATTGGATATATGACCAAGGTACTTGCTCTCAGATATCAAATACTTTCGATCATTATTTCACTAATGGCGGCCTTGCAGAATCTTTCAATCTTGAAGATAAGAGGGAGTATCTGAATTCATTATGTCAGAAGATACTGCTTGGCGATATAGTAGAGCGGAATAAAGTGCGCAATGCACGTGCTTTTCGTCTTCTCACAAGAAAATTGGCAGACAGTGTGATGCAACCGTCATCCCTCAGCAGGTTAAAACATATTATTGATTCCAGCGGAGATAGCATAAGCCTGCCTATATTGAAAGATTATTTGGAGTATTTGGAAGAGTCCTACCTGTTTTTCTCTATCCCGAATATGAGTTCATCCATATCGGAGCAGTCCACAATCCGGAAAAGATACATTGTGGACAATGGATTGCTTAACTTGTTTCTTTTCGGTGGAGAAACGAAGTTGTTGGAGAATATAGTAGCTTGCAAATTGATCAGAAAATACAGAAACACCCCCGAAGAAACGCTGGTTTATTATTATAATAAAAACGTAGAGATAGATTTTTGTATTCCGTCTGCCAAAATGGCTATCCAAGTATCTTACAGTTTGGGAGACGATGCGACCTATAGACGAGAAACAGGTGCGCTGGAAAAGTTCTTGAACGTTTATCCGGATTTTACCGCAATAGTCATCACCAGAGACAATGAGCAAACTATCGACATCAATGGGCATCACATCAATGTAATACCTATATGGAAATGGTTATGTCTGGAATAGTGCACTCAAGCGGTGCATTTTTACTACAGAATCCGCACTCAATGAGTGAAAATTCGTTATATTTGCGGGCAACGTTCTTCTATAATCAGATGCGAGTAAGGAATGATGTGAAAGACGACATCGAGTTCGCCCAAGGCAACGTCATTCCTCTCTGGGCTTTCGGACTGAACTACTAGATGGTAGGGCTGGAACTTTTTTTGTTATTTTTGTAAGTAAGTTCAGGGGATTGTAACGAGTAGTTCAGAAGTATTAATTGATTAAAATGCCCAACAATATGAGACACTTGGTCATAAAGAATTAAGGATGGTGTAGATATGTTCTTCAATTTCGAGATGTATGTATGAAGCTGAAAATCTTGAACGTAATGCCTGAGTGCTATGTTGATACAAACCTGATAGATTTTTTGTTGGACAAGCAGTACAAGACGGATATTTCTGAACTGACACAGATTTTTGGCGGTGAAGCACAAGGGATATAGGAGGATAAGACATGTTTAAAAGCATTGAAATTGAACACTTTCGTGGCATAAGTCACGCGAAAATAGACGGACTGAAAGAAGTTAATATATTCTTCGGAAAGAACAATTGCGGCAAGTCTTCACTACTTGACGCCATCTTTCTGATATCAGGCTTGTCGAATCCGAAACTGCCGATCAACATCAATCTGCTGAGGAACTACCTTCGATTCGAGCCGTCAGACCTGGCATTGGATTTCTATACACTTGACACTTCGCGGCCAATCAAGATCAAGGCATCAAACGACGAAGTGCGGGAGCTTATGATTTCTCTGTTCGAATCAGCTGCCAGCCGTATAGACTTGCTTGGAAACGAGAATAACATATCTTCAACTGATACCAAGAACCGTTATGGTCTTGTATTGAAATGCAAGATAAATGGGCATCCCGTCGAATCGTCCATCACCCTTTCTCATAAAGGCGTAGAAAACAACGATTACGAGCAAAGCGTCAAATATGATTCAGATTATAAAGAGAATCTAACTTGTCGATATCTTTCACCAAAGTATGACTTTTACACTTCAATAGAAAGTCTTACAGAGATTCTAAAGAACAAGGATGAACAGTTCATTCTCGAAGCATTACGCATTATCGAGCCGATGATAAAAGACATAGTATTGTCACAGAATGAAGTGCTCGTCGATGTCGGCCTGGACAAGCGCATACCTATCAATGTAATGGGAGACGGTGCCCGTAAGATTCTCTCTATCCTCACGACGATTTATGAATGTCGTGACGGAATCGTCTTGATAGACGAAATCAGCGATGGCTTCCACTATTCCGTAATGAAAGCTCTATGGCAAACAATTTTGTTGGCGTCCAAAAAGAATAACGTCCAGTTATTTGCGACGTCCCATGATTTGGATTCAATTAAGGGATTGCGTGATGCTGCTCTTCATGATGAAGGCGACAAAGTAACATTCTTCAAACTCCAGCGTACAGTCGATGCAGAATTGAAGTCATACTGCTACACCACCGAGAGTATCGATTATATGTTGAACCAGGAAATCGAGGTAAGGTAGGATGAACAATGCCTCGAGAAAAAAGCTCGGTTCCGGCCAATGGTTATTTGACAATCCTGATTACTGGGATTTCTCGCGACCTGAACTTGAGCCACTTGTTGAATTTTTGAAGGAGAACTTGGAATAGTGGCGGATTCGCTTAGATTGAAAAAACATACGACGACAATTAATAATTTTAACATATCATGAGCATTTTTGCAGGAAAGACATTGATGATCACCGGAGGAACCGGTAGCTTCGGGAATGCTGTCCTGAAGCGTTTCCTCAGAACGGACATTGCTGAGATCAGGATTTTCTCACGCGACGAGAAGAAACAGGACGACATGCGCCACGAGTATCAGGCGAAATACCCTGATGTCGCACACAAGATAAAATTCTACATCGGTGACGTCAGAAGCTTGGAAAGCGTGCGCTCGGCGATGCCAGGAACAGATTACATCTTCCATGCAGCCGCCCTCAAGCAGGTCCCTAGCTGCGAATTCTTCCCGATGGAAGCAGTGAGGACCAATGTGATAGGCACTGACAATGTTCTTACGGCAGCTATCGAAAACAATGTCGGAGCGGTCATCTGTCTCTCTACCGACAAGGCGGCCTATCCGATCAACGCTATGGGCATCACCAAGGCCATAGAGGAGAAAATCGCTGTCGCCAAGAGCCGTAATTCGCACAACACAAAGATCTGCTGCACGCGTTACGGCAATGTCATGTGTTCTCGTGGTTCCGTGATTCCTCTATGGATCGAGCAGATCCGCAGCGGCAACCCTATCACTCTTACGGAGCCTAAGATGACACGTTTCATCATGTCCCTCGAAGAGGCTGTGGACCTGGTACTTTTCGCATTCGAGCATGGCCACAATGGCGACATTCTCGTTCAGAAAGCTCCGGCATGCACCATCCAGACACAGGCAGAAGCTGTCTGCGACCTTTTCGGCGGCAGGAAAGAGGACATCAAGGTCATCGGTATCCGTCACGGCGAGAAGATGTACGAGACACTCCTTACCAAGGAAGAATGCGCCAAAGCAGAGGATATGGGCAACTTCTACCGTGTCCCGGCGGACAACCGCGACCTGAACTACGACCAGTACTTCACCAAGGGTGATGTAAAACGTGCCACCATAGATGAGTTCAATTCTGACAACACATACCGTCTGAACTTGGAAGAGACCAAGGTCAAGATAGGTGCCCTTGAATATATCCAGAACGAATTGAACGGAGTAGAAAATCTCGCGAAATAATGAAGATTCTGGTTACCGGCGCCAAAGGATTCGTGGGAAGGAACCTTTGCTGCCAACTGAACAACATAAAAGAAGGCAAGGCCCGCTGCTATGGAGACCTCCAGGTCGATGAAGTATTTGAATACGACATTGATTCGACTCCTGAGCAGATGGACAGCTGGTGCGGCGAATGCGATTTCGTCTTCAACCTCGCGGGCGTAAACCGGCCGAAGGACAATGACGAGTTCATGAAGGGCAATTACGGTTTCGCATCTACATTGCTCGATACATTGAAAAAGCATCACAACACTTGTCCTGTGATGCTCTCAAGCTCACAACAAGCCTCATTGACAGGACGTTTCGGAAATAGCGAATATGGCAGGAGCAAGAAAGCCGGCGAGGACCTTTTCCTCGAATACGGCAAGGAGACCGGTGCCAAAGTTCTCGTCTATCGTTTCCCGAACCTTTACGGAAAATGGTGCCGTCCGAACTACAATTCGGCTATCGCCACGTTCTGCAACAATATCGCCAATGACCTCCCAATCCAGGTCAATGACAGAAGCGTACAGATGGAAATCCTCTACATCGACGATCTGGTCGAGGAGATGATCCGCGCGCTCAAAAGTCAGGAACATCATTGCGAATTCGAGGGACTTGACGTACTGCCGTCCGCCGAAGGACGTTATTGCTATAGTCCTGTCACTCACAAGACCACGCTTGGAGAAATCGTTGATACCATATATGAATGCGCACGTGCAGTACGTGCCGTGCCGGATTCTGCGGAAGGACCTTCGACGGCTCTCGAAATGCCGCAAGACGGTCTGCGTTATCGCCTGATGTCCACATTCCTCAGCTACCTGCCGAAAGAAAAGGCGATTTTCGATTTGAAGATGAACGTGGATCCGCGCGGGTCGTTTACCGAGCTGGTACACACGCTGAATTGCGGTCAGGTAAGCATCAACATTTCCAAGCCGGGCATCACGAAAGGCCAGCATTGGCACAACTCTAAATGGGAGCAGTTCATCGTGGTTTCCGGCCACGGCTTGATCCAGATGCGCAAGGAGGGAAGTGACGAGGTCATTGAATATGAAGTCAGCGGTGACCGCATCCAATCCGTCATCATGCTGCCTGGCTACACGCACAACATCATCAATCTCTCCCAGACTGAAGACCTCGTGACCGTAATGTATTGCAACGAAGTCTTCAATCCTGAAAGACCAGACACATATTTCGATAAAGTGGAGAAATAAGGAAATGGAAAGGACCTCTAAATTCGATTATTCAGATATTCACTGGAAGGAGAACGGCAAACTCAAGCTCTGTATCGTAGTAGGTACGCGCCCTGAGATTATCCGCCTGGCGGCGGTCATCACCAAATGCCGCCAGTATTTCGATGTCATCCTCGCCCATACAGGCCAGAACTACGACTACAACCTGAACGGCATCTTCTTCAGAGACCTTAAACTCGCTGAACCTGAAGTCTATATGGATGCAGTCGGTGACGACCTCGGCGCGACGTGCGGCAACATCATCAACTGTTCATACAAGCTTTTCGCCCAGACCAAACCGGACGCAGTGCTGGTTCTCGGTGACACGAACAGCTGTCTCTCAGTCATTGGCGCGAAACGTCTTCACATCCCCATCTTCCACATGGAGGCTGGCAACCGCTGCAAGGACGAGTGCCTCCCGGAGGAGACGAACCGCCGCATAGTTGACATCATCTCGGATGTCAATCTGGCATATTCAGAACACGCGAGAAGGTACCTCGCCGAGTGCGGCCTGCCGAAGGAGCGGACCTACGTGACCGGGTCGCCGATGGCCGAGGTGCTGCACCAGAACCTTGCCGAGATCGAGGCCTCGGATATTCATAAGCGGTTGGGGTTGGAGAAGGGAAAGTATATTCTTTTGTCCGCCCACCGCGAGGAGAACATAGACACCGAGAAGAACTTCCGGAGCCTCTTCAATGCGGTAAACGCGATGGCAGCCAAGTATGACATGCCGGTTTTATATTCATGCCACCCGAGGTCCCGCAAACGCCTGGAGCAGAGCGGCTTTAAGCTCGATCCACGTGTCATCCAGCATGAACCTCTCGGATTCCACGACTACAACTGTCTCCAGATGAATGCCTTCGCTGTGGTCAGCGACTCCGGCACACTCCCGGAAGAAAGTTCATTCTTCACCAGCGTAGGCCATCCGTTTCCTGCCATCTGCATCCGCACCTCAACCGAGCGTCCCGAGGCCCTTGACAAGGCCTGCTTTATCCTCGCCGGCATCGATGAGAGGAGCCTTCTGCAGGCCGTGGACACCGCCGTGGAGATGAACCGCGCCGGCGACTTCGGCCTTCCTGTCCCGACCTACACCGACGAGAATGTCTCCACCAAGGTTGTCAAGATTATCCAGTCCTACACCGGCATCGTCAACAGGATGGTCTGGAGGAAGTCATAAAACTCATGCGAAATGTTGTGCACAATATGGGTGCATGAAACATGGAAAAATTGCACTTTTTGAGTGCAATTGCTATCTTTGCAATAGTATTGCATAGATATACAAAATTAATTGAGTATGGTTGACGAGGCGTTATACGAATACATGCGTTTGCAGCTGGAACTTACGACCAGCAGTTTTCACAGGTATCTTTATGAACGTGTGAACTGGACTTCCCGTATGATCGCGATCACAGGGGCAAGAGGAGTCGGCAAATCCACGATGATCCTGCAATATCTTAAGGAACAGGCTTCGGATTGCAAGTTTCTATACATATCCGCTGACCATACATATTTCAGCACTCACTCTCTCGTCGAGGTTGCGGATGAGTTCTCGAAGGATGCTGGCCATTTGCTCGTCATAGACGAAGTTCACAAGTATTCTGACTGGTCCCGCGAACTCAAACAGATATATGACACTCATCCGGACATGAGGGTGATTTTCTCAGGATCTTCCATACTGGACATCATGGACGGTGTCGCTGATCTCAGTCGAAGGGTACTACCTTATACGCTGTATGGTTTGTCCTTCAGAGAGTATCTGGAACTGTTTCACAACATAAACGCATCTAAGTATTCACTTGACGAGATACTCGCGGGCAAGTCACGTATTGACGGTGTGCTTCATCCTCTCCCTCTTTTCAGACGTTACCTTGCAGAGGGCTACTATCCATTTGCATTGGAGGGAGATTTCCCGATGAGGATGCAGAATGTCATAACAAAAACGATAGAATCAGACATCGCACAGTATGCCGAACTAAAGGCACCGACAGCAAAAAAACTAAAAAAGATGCTGGCTGTTATCTCGACACTTGCTCCGTATAAACCTAATGCGGATAGCCTCGCGTCTGAAATCGGAGTCAGCCGAAACAGCGTCTCAGACTATCTCGCGTTGCTGGAGAAGGCTCAGCTGATAGGTCAACTTAGGGACGATACGGGAGGCATGAGGGGACTGGGCAAAGTGGAGAAGGTCTATATTGACAACCCAAGTCTGATGACAGTCTTGTCCGGAGGGAAAGCTGACATAGGGAACATGAGGGAAACTTTTTTCTACAACCAGATGCGTGTGGAGAATGATGTGGTTTCCTCACGTCAGTCTGATTTCGTCATCGGTGACCGCACATTTGAGATTGGTGGCCGGAATAAAGGAAAAAGACAGATTGAGGACCTTCCGGATTCCTATATCGTAATGGATGACATTGAATTCGCTCACGGCAACACGCTGCCCCTTTGGTCTTTCGGCCTAAATTACTGATGGCAGACGCGGCTATTTTGACTATATGGATCTTTAAATATATTAACACAATAGCAATGGAGCTTAATGGTTAGTGGTCAAATTTTGGACCCGGAGAAAGGCCCCTTACCTTAGCCGGAAAAACGAGACCAATGTACAGCAGCGAAGACTTGTGGAGGTTATATGTGGAGTACCAGAGCGAGTGGGTGCCGCGCGGTTTGACGATGCTGGCGGTTCTGTCGCAGGACGAGCTGCTGGAGTTCGAGCGCATGCTGGAAACCGCCCCGGAGGTCTATGACTATTGCGCCAACATGACGGACGAACAGCTGAACCACCTGATAGCGTTCATCTCGCGGAACAAGGAGAGCGTGTTCCTTGAGCTGAGGCATGTGAAGGAGGACCGTGACGCGAAGGCCCGCGCCCTGGAGGAGAAGGACCGAATCATTGCCGAACAGGAAACAGAGTTGACAAGGAAGGACCGCGTCATCAGGGAGAAGAACAAGGCTCTGGAGAAGGACAGCATCGTGAACTGCGACGAGACGTGGTGCAAGGTGAGGCGGTTCAACAAGTACATGAAGAAGTACATGTGGGTTCTTGTGAACAAGGCCGAGAGGATAGTGATCTTCTTCCACGATGAGGGGTCGAGGGGCCGGAAGGTCCTCACGGACTTCATGGGCGAGGCCGAGGTGAGGGCTATAATGACCGACGGCTACACGGCGTACAACTTCCTCGACGGGAGGCTGGGAGTCGACCACCTGATCTGCATGGCGCACGCGCACGTGAAGTTCAAGAAGGCCCAATGGAACAGGCGCTGAGCTACTTCGACCACTTCAAGGACGGCCTTTTCCTTTACCGCAGGGACGGGCGATAGCCGATAGACAACAACCTTGCGGAACGTCAGGTGAGACCGTTCACGGCATTGCGTAAAGTGATCCAGCACTACGGCAGTGACGAAGGCGCAGAGACGGCCTCGGTCTATTTGAGCGTGGTGAGCACGGTAAAGCTTGCGGGGGTGTCGGTGTGGCGTTTCCTCGGAGACTTCTTCGAGGACGCGGTGACAGGCGGCAGGAAGCATCTTGGACACCTGAGGCTGTCGCCAGCGTAGAAAAAGTGAAAAAATAATCAACAAGAAATACCAAAAACGGACAAAAATTGGCCTTGCGACGGGTCGAGCGGACGCTATGTCTCTGACTTTGAGCATAGTCCAAAAATTGACCACTAACTGAAGGCTCTATGATTTCAAACAACATTTGGTCCTCTTCGCCTTTGAACACGGCCAGAATGGAGACATTCTCGTTCAAAAGGCTCCTGCTTGTACGATAGGTACTCAGGCCGAGGCAGTATGTGAACTATTCGGTGGGAAGAAAGAAGACATAAAGGTAATCGGTATTCGTCACGGAGAGAAGATGTATGAAACCCTTCTTACTAAGGAGGAATGTGCTAAAGCGGAAGATATGGGCAACTTCTGTCGTGTACCGGCAGATAATCGTACTTTGAATTACGATAAGTTCTTTACCGAAGGCAATAAGAAGGCCGTAACTATCGACGAATTTAACTCCGACAACACCTATCGTCTGAACCTCGAGGAAACTAAGGCTAAAATTGCCTCTCTTGAATATATTCAGAATGAACTTAACGGAATCTCAAATCTCGTCAAGTAATGAGGATACTCGTAACCGGTGCTAAAGGGTTCGTAGGAAAGAATCTTTGTGCACAACTGAATAACATAAAAGAGGGAAAGGCTAAATGCTATGGAGACCTCGTAATAGACGAAGTCTTCGAGTACGATATCGATTCTACTCCGGAAGAACTTAACGAGTGGTGTCAGAAATGTGACTTCGTATTTAATCTCGCCGGTGTAAACCGTCCTAAGGACCCGGAGGACTTTATGAAGGGCAACTTCGGTTTTGCCAGCACCCTTCTTGACACCCTCAAGAAACACGGAAACAAGGCTCCTGTGATGCTCTCCAGCAGTGCTCAGGCCTCGCTCACAGGCCGTTTCGGCAACAGCGAGTACGGACGAAGCAAAAAGGCCGGCGAAGACCTCTTCCTTCAGTACGGAGAGGAGAATGGGGTGAAGGTCCTGGTTTACCGCTTCCCTAACCTCTATGGCAAATGGTGCCGTCCGAACTACAACAGTGCAATCGCCACCTTCTGCAACAATATCGCCAATGACCTTCCTATTACCGTCAATGACCCGAGTGTCGAACTGGAGGTTCTTTACATCGACGACCTTGTAGAGGAGATGATTTGCGCACTTAAAGGCGAAGAGCATCACTGTGAATTCGAGGGTCTGGAGGTGCTTCCGAACCCGGAAGGCAGGTACTGCTACTGCCCTGTTACCCACAAGGCAACACTTGGAGAAATCGTTGATCTGCTCCATCAGTTCAAGGAGATGCCTAAGACCCTGATGATACCTGAGATTCCCGCTGACAGCTTTGCAAAGAGACTTTACAGCACTTATCTGAGTTATCTTCCGAAGGAAGGCGCAATCTTCGACTTGAAGATGAACGTAGATGACAGAGGCTCCTTCACCGAACTGGTTCACACCCTTAACTGCGGCCAGGTCAGCATCAACATCAGCAAACCTGGAATCACCAAAGGTCAGCACTGGCACCATACCAAATGGGAACAGTTTATCGTTGTCAAAGGCCACGGACTGATACAGCAGCGCAAGGAAGGCACTGACGAGGTGATTGAATTCGAGGTGAGCGGTGACAAGATCCAGAGCGTGATAATGCTCCCTGGCTATACCCACAACATCATCAATCTTTCAAAAACTGAAGACCTCGTGACGGTGATGTACTGCAACGAAATTTTCAATCCGGAAAGACCGGATACTTTCTTTGACCCAGTAAAATAGAAATACAATGGCACAATTTAAGAATAACGGCAAACTCAAACTCCTTATTATTGTCGGCACCCGTCCGGAAATCATCCGACTTGCAGCGGTCATCAACAAATGCCGCAAGTATTTTGATGTGATTCTTGCACACACAGGTCAGAACTACGATTACAACCTCAATGGAGTTTTCTTCAAGGATCTTAAGCTGGCTGACCCAGAGGTGTATATGAATGCAGTGGGTGCAGACCTTGGCGAGACTATGGGCAATATCATTGCCGAGAGCTACAAACTGATGGTAGAGACCAAGCCTGACGGAGTTCTTGTTCTGGGTGATACCAACAGCTGCCTCAGCGTGATCGGAGCCAAGCGACTGCATATCCCTATTTTCCATATGGAAGCCGGTAACCGCTGCAAGGATGAATGCCTGCCGGAGGAGACCAACCGCAGGATTGTGGATATCATTTCCGACGTGAATATGGCCTACAGCGAGCATGCACGACGTTATCTTGCTGACTGCGGATTGCCGAAGGAGCGTACCTACGTTACGGGCTCTCCTATGGCTGAGGTTCTGCATGAGAATCTTGCAGAGATTGAGGCCAGCGATGTTCACAAGAGACTTGGTTTGGAGAAAGGTAAGTACATTTTGCTCAGTGCTCATCGTGAGGAGAATATCGATACTGAGAAGAATTTCCTGAGTCTTTTCAATGCTATCAATGCTATGGCTGAGAAGTACGATATGCCTATTCTTTACAGTTGTCATCCGAGGTCAAGGAACCGTCTTGCCGCTTCGGGATTCCAGCTTGATCCGAGGGTGATTCAGCACGAGCCGCTTGGATTCCACGATTACAATTGCCTTCAGATGAATGCTTTTGCTGTGGTGAGTGACAGTGGTACCCTTCCGGAGGAGTCATCTTTCTTTACCTCTGTAGGGCATCCTTTCCCTGCTGTCTGCATACGTACCAGCACTGAGCGTCCTGAGGCGATAGACAAAGCCGACTTCATCATAGCTGGAATTGACACAAAGTCTCTCCTCCAGGCAGTTGACACTGCTGTTGAGCTCTGCAGGGATGGCAGTCACGGTATTCCTGTTCCGGATTATGTCGATGAGAATGTCAGCACGAAGGTGGTGAAGATTATTCAAAGTTATGTGGGGATTGTGAATAAGATGGTGTGGAGGAAGTTTTAACTCCGCGGATACTATAATATGGTTAGCGTGCGCACAGGTGAGCGAAAGCTGAAGTTCGATACTTCCGCACGCTTCAAATGATTGCAAAGGCAATTACAATGATAGTTAAGGTCTGTGCGAAGTTGACGGAAATCCTGTACATCTTCTTCGGCATCCACACGGCAAACGTGGTGCAGCTGGCAAACAGGATAGAGCAGAGAGTACAGCTGGTGGTTGATTGAAACGAAAACATGCACATGGAAAAGTGCTTTCACAGGGGAAACTATGCCTCTGTCATTGAGAATGGACAAATAATCCGGCCGAAACGACCGGAATGAGATAAAAAAACGTAAATTTGGTGACCCGAACGCAGAAATGGATGGGATCAGTCGGCTGCTTCGGTCAAAACAAGAACAAATAACGACAATCCCTAAGTAGTTATCCTCAATTTTACTTTCTCGCGACAATGCATAGCGAAGCACAGTATCAGCGTATCCTTACAGAACGAGTATATCGATACCGGAGGAAAAGAAGGAGGAGAAACCGCACTGGACGGAATAGGTCACGCCCGTCGTTTGATTCCTCTGGCGTTATTCGTTATTTTAGCTCGAATTTCATTAGGCATCTTGAAAGAGCTGGATATTTGGACAGGTCATATATTGACAACATAATCTATGTACCTGAAGAATTCTCCTTCAAAGATGATTTTGATGGTTGTATCCTTTTTTTTCGTCAGCTGCTATCATCGTTTTATTACGGTCAAGGGAATATCGTGCTGTCGTTCAAACGGTGCAGGCATTCAACCATTTCAGCATTCTCTTTGTTAGAGGTTTTGCTGCGTGAGTTGGACCGGATGAAGAACGCATATAACTCAAGTCGTTATACTAAATGCACTAAGGATATCACGGCACTTCACTCTGATAACGATGTAAAGACGAATAAGTACCTACACTCATTTTTGGGACTTAAGTTGCCAGATAAAGAAGATGACGGAAGCAAGTTTTTTAAGTTCAAACTCCGAGAAGGTCGGCAGAGAAACTATCGGGAGAACCCTAAAACTAGGGTTAGCAGTGATGTGGTAGCCTTTATCAATGAATCCACTATAGAAGCGGGCGTCGAGTTGAATGAAACTGGCAAACACGCAATTGACGGATTGATTGGCGAAGTCCTCGGTAATGCAGAAGATCATAGCGCTAAAGGTAGCTATTGGTATGTAGATGGAATTTCTTTCTCTGAGACTCAACACAATGTTGAAGTCGTAGATGTAAACCTTTCTATCATTAATGTAGGTCTTTCCATGTATGAAGGGTTTGAAGAGACTAAAGAGAAGAATGCTGAGAACTACGCTAAATGCCAAAAGATGTTTGATACCCATAAAGCTCTGTTTACAATGACCAACAGATTTGAGCGGGAATCATTGTTTACGCTTTATATGTTGAATGAAGGTATCAGTCGATTGAAATACAAGGACGATAGTAGAGGCAATGGTACCATGCGCTTTCTGGAAGCTTTTATAGCTCTCGGGAGTTTTGGAAACCATAATCCAAGGTTCAAGGGCCTATTAAATGTCATATCGGGTCACACTGTCCTAAGTTGCGATAATGACAGAACAGTCTATACTGATGGCAACTTCAAGAAACTCGCATTAAACGCTGAAAAAGACTTGCGCAGATTACCAGATAAGAAGTATCTGGTATACAACAAAGAGTACTTTCCTGGCATGTTGTTGGAATGTCACATATATTTGAATAAAGATCATTTTTTTAAGATTCTTTCTACTAATGGATAATTTGTTAGAGCTCAAAAAGGAGTATCGAGGAGGTACAAATAGCACTACTTTTTCTGGTCGGCCAGAGGGAGAGGCTGTACGTGCCGTGATTAATGTATCAAAGTACGATTCTATGGCAGGGATTATTAAAGTTACTATTCCTTCAGATACGACATCATTTAATCCCTCATTTTTTCTTGGTTTATTTTACGAAAGTGTAAAGACATTAGGATCTGTTGAGGCGTTCAAAGCTAAATATCATATTGATTTGTCTAATTTTGAGAACGAGGAACAACGGAAACTTATTGAAGCAGATATAGCTGATAGTTACCGGAGGTGCGAGAATGAGATGAACAAGAAAACAGGTCTTGATTAATGGAAGTTATGCATTCTCAAGTTTTGGACACCCTGTATCGGATAACTGTTGACGAGGGGATGTATTCAGTAATGGCTGAAAAGTCGTCTTGGTTTTCATATACCGTTTCGATAGGTGACATTTTGACGGTTCTTGGCTTCATGGTTACTTTCTATATCTTTTACAGACAGCTTAAAGAGTCTAGGAAGGAAGGGAAAGATAACCTTCGAAGCAATTGGTTTTTGGATGTGATTGTCCAGCCGAATATGGCGGATATTAACGAATTATACGTCAAAATAGTCGAAGATACAGATCAAAGCAGGTCTTCGCTTCGTCAAAGATATGATAATTCTGATTCAGCGAAAGATATAAATCTTGATCTTGCTAAGAAGCAGCGTGAAGCTAAGGATTCAATCAAGGATTTCTTCGACCATTTCAGGACTCTCTTGATGGCATCGGAATCCGAGATTGCAAATAAAACGGATGCGATTGTTGATGAGCTTGTGGACATTGTAACAAAGCATATGGATGATTATGAATCTGACGATATAGAGTCATGCAAGCGTAAAGTTTTGGTCAATAAGGAGAAACTTATAGCTGTGTTGTACAAAGGACTAGATAAATAGATCTACCTGGCCCTCTCTCCAGCAAAACGCAGGCGTTAGGTCTTGCGCTGTATTATATCTGGGGAAATGGCTTGGAGAAGCCGATGAGCATTATCTATCCTTTCTGCGAAAGATACATCGGAGACACGGCAACGGGGATTGCGAGAATGTGGAGGTTTGAGGTGGAGTTGCCGAGATAGTATGGCTTCATCAAAATGAATTTCCAGTTGAAATCCAAATAAAAATGTATTTTGGTTTTTCTGGTTGAGCTTTAATATATTCATCTAAGTTTATTACAAAAATTTGCAAACATCGATTCTATAGCGGTCAGTATGGTTCAAAAGGCATTGCTGGATGTAGTCCAGGCCATACTTGAATAGGCTGACAGCCTTCCGGCCATGAGCCAGAGTCTTTATTGAACGAATGTTTTCGTGTATAAAGATACCGACGAGATAGCACCAGACATACGCAATCATGATGATGGAGAACAGATTGGACATACGTTCACGATCCCTGACATGCGAGCCTTCGATGTTAAAGCCGCTTGACTTCAGCCCCTTGAACATATTATGATAAGCTTCTCATAACTCATTCCAGCAGATGAAGAGTCAACTCGGATTTGACCGTCAGCGCAACTGGTCGGAAGAAGGCAAGACAGGCAGACTGCTGATTCTGCATAAGCAGTTCTCATCCACTCTTGAGGTATTTGATGAGATGCGCTCAATAAGATGTGTGGAGCACACCGGAAAAGCAAAGCATATCACCCCGTTTGTCGGTGCTCAGATTGACATCGCCAACGCTTTCGGCTTCAAAATCCCTGATGGCTGTGTCCCGAAATACACCTCCCGGAAGAAGGACGCACCGCATCGTGGCAGCCCATTTAAGCCGAAAACTTCGGAGCAGGAGCATTAATTGTACAAAATGAATCATAATTCACGATATTGTAAGCAGAACAATAGACATCATACAGATTAGTTTTATCAATAACTAAGAAATATGTAAATCGGAATACGTACACAACAATGGAACTCACAACGATAAGCATAAGAAACTTCCGAAAATTGCGTGATTGCACATTGGATTTCGGAGAGAAACACACTGTTCTTGTGGGAGCAAACAACAGTGGCAAAACCTCATGTATGCATGCTGTTATTAGCTTCCTCAAAGATCCAGGTCGCTTCTCTACAAAGGATTTTACCCTCACTAATTGGGAAGCAATCAATAAAGTTGCTAACAACTGGATTAAGGCTGAAAGTCCCAATCCTCAATTATCCGATTTGATTAACTATCTTCCTCAAATGGATTTGTGGATCACTGTCAAAGCAAGTGAAGCTTATCTGGTTAGGGATTTAATACCGTCTTTAGATTGGGAAGGCAAAAAGGTTGGTGTCCGAATAGTATTTGCACCAAAAGATGTTGAGAAGTTGTTCTCTTCATATAAAGATGCATATATGAAAGCGGAGACTATCAAAAAGACACGAGAGGGGTCTCAAATTGATATTTATCCTACGGATATGTGGGATTATCTGAACAGAGGCAAACTGAACTCAATATTTACACTCCGATATTATATACTGGACATTAAGCAAGAAAAGGATGGAGTACAACCCCTACCAGATGAAGAATATGAAGAAGGCAATCCGTTGGAAAAGCTGATTAAGATAGACTATATAGATGCTCAAAGGGATTTCTCAGATCCCGATAGGGATGATAATTCCAATCACAACAAATTGTCGAAGCAGTTGCAGGACTATTATGATTGTCATATCAAACCCAAAGAAGAAGCTATAGAAGCGCAAGACCTAGGTATTATTGAGGCTTTGCAAACAGCCAATGCTGCATTGGATGAAAACATTGGCAGGGCTTTTGAGACACGCATTAATGAGTTGAAGAATATCAATTATCCAGGATTCCATGACCCAAGCATAAAGATACACAGTTTCGTTGATGTCAAGAATTCTATCAGTCACAAATCGGCAGTGCAGTTTGCATTAGGCGATGACGAAGGTGGACTCTATCTTCCAGAGGATTACAATGGACTTGGATTCCAGAATCTCATCTCCATGTATTTCCGTCTGATTCAGTTCAGAGATGTATGGCTTCATGAAGGGAGAATGGTCAAAGATGGATCTGATGACGGTTTTATCGAACCTATTCATCTTGTTTTTATCGAAGAACCGGAAGCACATCTTCATGCGCAAGCCCAGCAAGTATTCGTCAGAAAAGCTTTTAATGCTTTGTGCAATTCGCCCAAGTTGAAAGGAAACCTGACAACACAACTTGTGCTGAGCACACACTCCAATCATATCGTTCATGAAGTCAGCTTGAATGATATGAGATATTTCCAGCGTTGCAGGATTGATGGAACGAAAATTCCATTGTCTCGCATTGTAAACCTTAATGGAGTCTTTGGCAAGGACAAGGAGACTGAAAAGTTCGTGACGAGATATATACGTCTTTCACAGTGTGATATCTTTTTTGCCGATGCTATAGTGCTTGTAGAAGGATCTGGAGAAAGAATACTCATGCCCAAATTTTTCAAGAATGAAGGTATGACTTCAAATTATATTTCAGTTATAGAAATTAATGGCAGTCATGCTCACCGATTTAAGGATTTAGTGGAAAGGCTTGATATACCTTGTTTGATTGTGACGGATATAGATGCTCAAGAGTCTAAGGATAAGGATGAAGATGGAAAAGATAAATATGTGAAGTCTCCTACGAAGAAAGGAAAAGGTCAAATCACCAACAATGACACATTGAGGAAATGGCTTCCTAAGGAATACCAAATAGACTCTCTACTTGACCTTGACTCAGATAAAAAAGTGAGCGGCAACGTAAGAGTTGCATATCAAACAGGAGTGAAGGTGAAGTTGAATGATGACACAGAGGAGACGACAGGCTATCCTTATACATTTGAGGATGCCCTGGCTCTTTCAAATGTCGAACTGTTTAAGAATGAGAAATTAAAAGGGAAAGGGCTGGTTACAAATTTCATGGAGATCATCATCTCAGAAAAGACTGTTGAGGATTGTTGTCAATCGATGTTCTATACGCTTACACCTGCCAAGAAGGCTCCATTTGCAATCGACTTGCTATATCTTGACAAATTCGATAAATTGTTAACGCCAGAGTATATAAAAGAGGGGTTAGAATGGCTTAAATCAAAATTGAATGAAAACAGAGAGTAGAATGGCACTCAATGATGATAAAATAGATTCGCAGTTGCAAAATTATGTATCTAAAGAAGGAAAAAAGAGTTTCTTCCTATTTGCAGGAGCAGGTTCTGGCAAAACTCGCTCTTTAGTAAAACTATTGGCATACATAGAATCAACATGGGGCGATACTTTGACCAAAGAGCATCGGCAAGTAGCGGTTATTACTTACACTAATGCAGCAACTGACGAAATAATAAGGCGGCTGGAATTCAGTCCCATATTCCATGTGTCAACCATCCATAGCTTTCTGTGGGATGTGATAAAAACCTTTCAGGTAGACATTAAGGAATATTACCTCCAAAGACTTCAAAACAATATTGATGAGATAGAGGCGAAATTGGCAAATCCCAGGAGTAGATCTTACAATTCTAATCTTGAGAAATGCGAATATTATAAAAATCAAAAGAGCGAAAAGGAGAAAATCAAAAGGTTCATATATAATCCCAATGGTGATAATCTTAAAACCAATTCGCTCAATCATCAGGATGTGATAGACATTGGTATCAAGATGATTACCGAGAACAATGTCCTTCAAAGAATCATCGTTCAGCAATATCCTTTTATGATGATAGATGAGAGTCAGGACACAAAAAGCGGATTGGTAGATGCTTTATTCAAGATTCAGCAAAGCTTCTCGGAAGACTTCACTCTCGGATTCATTGGCGACATAAAACAAAGAATCTATGCTGATGGAAAAGTCGGGATCAAGGATATGATACCGGATGAATGGGAACAGCCAACCAAAATCATGAATTATAGATGTGCCAAGCGAATTGTTGAGTTGGCAAATAAAATATCAGCACAAATAGATGCTTCTTTGCAGCAACCGAGAAAAAATGCTCCTGAAGGTTATGTCCGCTTGTTTTTGATTGAGAATAAAGATGGTCTGAACAAACAAAGCATCGAGGCCAAAGTCTGTGAAATAATGGAACAAGTGACAAGTGACAATCAATGGAGAAGCGATGTAAAAGTTTTGACTCTAGAACACAGAATGGCTGCCGTTCGACTGGGGTTCAAAGATTTTTATGAACTCTTTTATAATGTGCCAAAATACAAAATGTCGTTCCTTCAAGGCGAAATTCCAGAGATGTCTTTGTTTTCGAATAATCTGTTTCCTTTGCTTTCAATGATTAAAGAAGGTAACGAAACAGGTGTGTTGTCGCTTCTAAAAAAGACATCTCCGCTCCTTGAAGCAGTTGCAGATAAGGTTTATCCGAGTACATTGAAGGAGATAAAGACTATCATAGATTATATCAAAACTATTAACCCCTTCGAAATGAAGGTATCTGATATTATCTCTTTTGTACACAAAAAGAAATTATTCACTTTACCAGCCATTATTCTCGAGGCACTAAATGCAAATGGAAATGTGTCAGAAGATGACACGCCTGAATTCAAGGCGTGGGTTGAAGCAATGCAAATGCCTCTTGTGCAGATTAAAATGTATGACGACTATGTTAACGACAGAACATCTTATGCCACACATCAGGGAGTCAAAGGTTTAGAATTCCCGAGAGTTATGGTGTTGATAGATGACAACGAAGCAAAAGGATATACCTTTAGCTATGATAAGCTATTTGAAGTGGTTCCATTGTCACCTACAGACATCAAGAATCGTGAGTTAGGCAAAGAAAACACTATAGACAGAACTTCTCGTTTGTTCTACGTGACATGCACTCGAGCAAAAGAGTCATTAGCTATAGTGATGTACACAAGCGATCCGGAAAAAGCGAAGGAAACTGCAATTAATAATGACTGGTTTACAGAAAACGAAATACAGATGATAATATGAAATCCACATGACCGCTAGCGCTCGCCAAAGAGAATGAAAAGTATTTTCCGTAACTTTGGCCACGAACCAAAATGCGAGCGCAATGGATAAGACAATTGAATTTACCCAGGTCGTTGACAGGTATTGCGGACTGGATGTACACAAGAAGGTAATCGTAGCCACAGCACACGAGCTACTTAGGGAATGTCGGGAAATGTTAAAATGTTCCTAACAAATTGATTGCTAATGTGTTAAACATCTTGTATATTTGATATGGAGAAAAAGAATTCCTCCAATAGGCCGTGCAAAGCTGAATTTGGAGGAATCGCAAAATTAATCTGCATGTCAAGTACGAAATTTTGCTGAATTAGCACCAATTATTGGATTCTCGGAGTTCGATTTTTATGACCTCTATAGGTCAACGTTTGAAAAGAGTGAATTGGGCAGGATGAAGAAGCTGCTTCCGCTCCATGCGATGGCAGAGAACTGCGGACTCGTCAGTAAGAGCCTGAGGCCGAAACTTGGACGCAGGTCATACTTCACAGCTGAGGGGAAAGTGGCATTGACGTTCCTGAAGATGTACACGGATGCGACATACTATGAGAGCGAGATGAGGTATCCGACGGACCCGAAGCTGTTGTGGGAAGTGGAAAACCTTGTCAGACAGGAACTTGCTAGAGTGAGGGCGACAGCGATGGAGGGCTCGTTCGGCACACAGAAAGAGCACTACGACCTGAGGCGAGTCAAGGCCCGGACGAAGTTGACGGAAATCCTGTACATCTTCTTCGGCATCCACACGGCAAACGTGGTGCATCTGTCGGACAGGATAGAGCAGAGAGCATAGCTGGCGGCCTTCTGAAACGAAAACATACACATAGAAAAGTGCTTTCCCAGGGGAACTACGCCTCTGTCATAGAGAATGGACAAAAAATCCGGCCGAAACGACAGGAATGAGATATAAAAAACGTAACTTTGGTGACCCGAACGCAGAAATGGATGGGATCAGTCGGCTGCTTCGGTCAAAACAAAAACAAAAAACGACAATCCCTAAATAACACTGATTTCAATGAACTTTTATTCTACGGCGTTCGCGTCGCGGTGTAACTTTTATAAAATTAACGAACTATTGTCAAAATATGCATAAATAATAAACAAATATTTTTTTATCAACATGATTAACGTAGGAATTATTGGATGCGGCTTCGTAGGCGGGGCCCTCAAGGATTGGTTGGAACACAACAACCCAGAGTGTAAACTTTTCATCAGCGATCCACCTAAAGGGTACAATGATGATTTAAGTAATGTTGACATTGCTTTCCTTCAAATTCATGTGCCAACTGAGGATGATGGAACACAGGATTTAACCTTAATGAAGCAACTGATTTCAAATCTTCCTGATGTGCCAGTCTTTGTAAGAACTACTATCCTTCCTGGTACAAGCGAGATGCTTTCCCGTGAGACGAAGCATCAAGTTTGTTATATGCCGGAATTTCTTACAGAACGTACATTCATTGAGGATTTTAGGAAACAGACTATGGTTTTCACTGGTGCACAGGAACTTCTCACAAAAATCTTCGTAGGCAAAAAGTTTACCGTCATGTCGCCACTTGAAGCCGAGCTTACCAAGTATATGCACAATGTATTTGGTGCTTACAAGGTAACCTACTTCAACGCCTGCCGTGAGTACTGCGAGCAGATGGGAGCTGACTGGCGCAAAGTACATACCGGCATGCTCCTCTCTGGTTATATCAACGACACCCACACATATGTTCCGGGTCCAGACGGCAAGTTTGGCTACGGTGGAAAGTGCTTCCCAAAAGATGTAAACGCTTTTGCTAAAATGACAGAAGGGACTCCTCTAGGAACTCTTTTAGAACATTTGCATGAGTTGAATGTGCATTTCCGTGGTTTTGAAGAACACATATAATATAATTATATGGCACAAAATCAACCATTAGTTACGATTATTACTAATACAAAGAATAGGGCAAGCCTTATTCCGCGTTGTATTGAAAGTATCCAAAGGCAAACATATCAAAATTACGAACATATTATTGCTGATGGAGGCTCTGATAATACAGAGGAAGTTGTTTCGTCATACAAAGATTCCAGAATAAGATATCTTAAGGTACCTGTAGGCGGGCCTGTCGCACAAACTAGAGAAGCCTTCTTATTGTCAAAAGGTAATTTTATCACATTTTTAGATGATGACGATGAATACCTTCCTGAAAAACTGGAAAAGCAATTAGAATTGATACAGTCTTTGCCAGATGATTACTTTATTTACGGTTCGATGACATATTATGATAATGCATCAGGGAAAGAATTACGTATACATCAAGCTAATATTGAAGGAGGTAAAGAAATACTTCCTATAGCTATTTCACAGCCAATAATATGTGGGACACCGACATTAATGTTTAGTCGAACAATTTTTGAATCAATTGGCGGCACATGGATTTCAGGAATCGGCAACGATATGTCTGATTGGGCACTTGTATGTAAAGCTTTAAATCAAGGATGGAAAGTAGCTGCTCTAAAGGATTCTTTTTTAAAGATTTATATTAATCATGATGCTATAAGAATGAGTGATTCAAAATATTATAAGGACAATTCTGCTAGATACATTAAATTTCATTCTTATTTTGTTTCAGAATATTCGGATATTATTCGACAGCATCCTAAATCTGGTATTTATCACTATAGAATGTTAGTCAGGTATAGTCTTATGTGTGATAGTTTTGACGATGCATTCGTAAATTGGGTTAGATTACTAAGAATCAATCCTTCCTTTAGGTCATTTGCATTATTGCCGTATTTTATTTTCAAAAAAATATTTAGAAAACTATGAAATGGTAATATGACCATTATCATTATTGAAAGATTTGTATATGATAAATATTACAACAGACAAGTCCGCAATAGCAATAGTTGTTGTATGTTATAATCGTCCAGCAGCTGCAAAACGTCTATTGGATTCGCTGAATACAGCAAATTATCCTCATGACAACGTGCCACTTATCATTAGTGTAGATTGTAGTAACAATCAAGAGATGTATGATCTTGCGAATACCTTTGAATGGAAACATGGACCTAAATATCCTGTCATCCATACAGAACGTCTTGGCTTAAAAAAACACATTTATGAATGTGGCGATTATACAGAAAACTTCAAAGGCGTAATCATTCTTGAAGACGATCTATTTGTATCGGAGGATTTTTACAACTATACTGTATCGGCAGTGGATGCATACTACAATGAAGATAAGGTTGCAGGAATTGCTCTTTATGCCGACACTATGAATGGTTATGTGGGCCTGCCATTATACTACTGGTATGATGGCTCTGATGCCTTTATGATGCAGTCGGCTATCACCTCTGGAGAATGTTTTACGGATAGGATGTGGAAACCATTTCGAGAATGGTATAACAAGCATGAGGATGTAGATCCAGAACCATATTTCATGCCTCGCACCATCAAAAATTGGAGAAGGGCATGGTCAAAATACTTCAATATTTATCTCGTTGAGAAAGATTTATATTTCGTTCATCCACATTTCTCAACTACAAGTAATTGCGGTGAAGCGGGAGAACATGGTAATGATATCAACATGATACATTCTCGTATGATACTTGGTTCAAAAGAGTGGAAGTTTAAATCCTTTAAAGATTCTATCAAATATGATATCTATGCCAACTATATAGGGTTGGGTAAATATCTTGGCATAAATGAAAACGATTTGTGTGTGGATTTATATGGAGATAAGCAGAACGAACAGAAACGTAGATATTGGCTTTCACCATATAAACTTCCTTATAAGGTCCTTGATAAATATGCCTTGAACCTCGAACCAATGGAGGCAAATGTTATTTATAACGTGAAAGGTAACGATTTATATCTTTATGACACAACAATTCGTGTCAAAATAAAGTCAACAGACAAATTCACATTACATCAGTTTACTTATCACTTCAAGAATGTTGATTATCGAAAGGTAATAAGATACATCTGGCTATTGGTTAAGAGAATGGCAATAATAAAATTATCTAGAATATTTAAGAAATGATGCCTCCAAATTTTTATTTCAATTTGCTTAAGGACAAGTATGTTAGATGGCGGTTCAAACGGCATAGTGCTGAGTCCGGACAAGGCTCTGTGATACTAATGTTCCATCATGTAGCCGAGAAATGTCCAGAAGGAGTAAGCGAGTCTTGTTATAGTTCAATAACAGATTTCTTGAATCTTCTGAACAAACTCAGCAAGTCCAAGCAGTTTATCTCGCTTTCAGAATTGTGTAAGTACCTTCAGAGCGGAGTCGTACCCAAGGATAAAGTAGTAATTACTTTTGATGATGTTCCTGAGGATGTTTATCACAATGCTGTGCCGATATTGAAAGAGTTGCGTGTGCCTTATACACTCTTCATATCTACAAGCTTAATTGGTACTAAGGGGTTCTTGTCAAATAAGCAAATCATAGAGTTGGCAAATGACCCTTTATGTACCATCGGTTCTCATACAATCTCGCATTGTAAGCTTAAGAAAACAGGTGTAAATATTCAGAATGAACTTCAAGGGTCAAAAGAAACTTTAGAGCAACTCATTCACAAGCCAGTCGAGCATTTTGCTTATCCGTATGGAACACCCTTCGCCATATCGAGGAGGGTCATTAGGCAAGTAAAAGAGTCTGGATTGTATCGTAGTGCTGTTTGTACTATTCCCGCATTTATTAATCAGCATTCCATAAAGAATATGTTTTCTTTACCAAGAATTCATAGCCAATTATTCACAACGAAGTTTAATAACATTTAATTATGAGTATGAAAATATTTTCACAAGCAAATCTCCAGAAGATTGTTGCAAAACTTGGTATGCCTGGAATTAGATTTTGGCATGCCTATGTATATCGCGTAAATAGAGGTAAGTGGCCTAATTTTAAGCATCCTACTGATTTGTCAGAAATGATTCTTGCGTCTATGAACAAGAAGGATTTTGTCAAGAATGCCATATATGCTGATAAATGGAAAGTCAGAGAATATATCCAAAGTAAAGGTTTAGGAGATATTTTGCTGGATGTTTATGGCGCATGGGACAAGGCTGAAGATATCGATTTCAATGCTCTTCCAGATAAATTTGCACTCAAGCCCAATAACGGTTCAGGCGGCCACTTTTTTTGCAAGGATAAGAGTAAAATTGACATTCCTGCTGTGCGCAAACAGATGAACCAATCAATAATACTGGATCGTCTTGGCTACCATTTTGAGCCTCATTATGGAAAGATAGAGCCAAAAATCTACGCAGAAGAACTTATCGACACAGGTTCTGAGGCTTGGCCTATCGATTATAAGTTCACATGTGTGAATGGAGTCATAGGTGATGTCTTTATATGTAGTGAGCGTGAAACAGGTTCTACCAAATATATCACACTTGATACTGATTGGAATGTTCTTCCCTACACCAGAAAAGAATTTATGCCTGGAAGCATACCTCAGAAGCCCAAGCATCTTGACCGAATGATTGAGATTGCAAAGATTCTTTCTGCTGATTTCGATATTGTACGCGTAGATTTATATGAGTATAAGGATAAAGTATATTTCAGTGAATTGACCTTCTCTCCTTGGGGTGGCTATATGTATTCATATAACCAAGATGGGCTTAATAAGTTGGGAGAACTATACTATAAAACCAAACAAAAAAAGGCAACACACTGATGTCCATAAACATTTATTTGAAGCGAATAGGTGCATTCCTTCAATATTTTGGTTCTACACTCATTGTAGCCATAATACAAGTATGTATAAATCCAATGATGGCAAAGAATCTTTCTCCGGAAGATTATGCCACCATTGGCTATTTTTCTTCATTTAATTTACTTCTGACACCTCTGATAACATTTTTCCTGACAAACTTCTATACGCAGAGATATTTTAAGGTTAGTAAGGAAGAAAGGGAAAACATCAAAGCAACAATTCTCAAATTGTCAATCTATTTGTCGTTTGCGATGGCTGTGATGTCTATTATTGGTCTATTTGTTTATCATGTCATCATCAACAAGGCCAGTGATATACCTTTTGCACCATATGCTTTCTTGACTGTATTTGCAATTCCTTTTACAAGCTTATATTCTTTAAAACTGACTGAATATAGATTAAAAAGAGAGGCAAAGAATTTTGCGATAGTCACAATTGGGAATGGTGTTCTTGCTGCTATTTTAGCAATAGTCTTTGTTGTCATTGTTAAGTGGGGAGCATTTGGTCGTTTGTTTGCTACAATTCTTGGAAATTGTCTTGTGTTTGGGATGATGGTATGGATGGAAAGAACGTATCTCAAAGGGAGACTTGACCGAAAGGTCGTTAAGGAGGTATTCCAATTCTGTTGGCCACTGGCTATAGCAGGAATGTTAAGTTTCTTCAATACTGGATTTGACAAAGTATTGCTTGAGCGGTTGGGAAATCTTTCAGAACTTGGGTATTATAGTGTTGGAGTACAGATTGCAGGATATTTGACTATTTTCAGCAATGCTGTAAACTCCACTTTCCAGCCGGACATCTATGAATGTTATTCCAAAAAGAATTTCAGAAAGCTTGCATTGTATATAGGGATTATTGTCGGTTCAATTACTGTATGCGCTACATTGTACATTATTCTTGCACCATATATTATTGATTTATTAACGGCAGGGCGTTATGTTTATTCTGCCCATTATTCTCAAATAATTGCTTTATCCACTATTACAGCAGCAATATATTATTCTTCTAGCCAGATTTCTATCGCGATGGGATATACAAAACTATTGATGCTGGTAAAGATTTTTGGCGGTGCACTATCCGCAGTTTCTTTTATTTTATTAATTAAGTTTTTCCAGTTTGAAGGTGCGGCGTTCGGCAATGTGATATCATATTTGATTTACTTTGGTATAAATATAATTGCACTCTGGATTTTTAAAAGAAAAGAACTTAGCAAAAGATGAAAACTGTAGGTTTATTCACTATCTATATATGTAATTACGGTGCTATTTTACAAACATATGCATTAAAGAAGTGTATAGAATCCCTTGATAGTAATATCAATGTTGCAGTTGTGGATTTTTATTCACATAAACACTACCGTGTATTCAATGTGGACACTAATAGTATTGTAAAACGTGTTCTGAAAAATGGCCTAATACTAATGCATTATTTAGGACTAAGGGTAAGAAATCATAGGGAAAAAGTGTTCATAAAAAATGAATTTAATTTATCTGAAAGATTTGAGGATGTCAATATACTACTCAAAAATTTGCCAAAGTATGATTACTATTTAACTGGTAGTGATCAAGTATTTAATTTAAATTCAATTTATGCTCCGTTGTTTTTCCAGCAGTTTGTAACTTGTGGTATAAAGGCTGCCTACGCCCCGAGTTTTGGGAAAAGTGTTTTTGCTGATGAAGAAAAAACAGCAATAAAGACACTTACACGGGACTTTGATTTCTTGAGTTGCAGAGAAGATGATGGAGCTCAGATGCTATCACAGATTCACGGGAAAAACATTCCTTGTGTAGTCGATCCAACATTATTGCTATCATCAAAGCAGTGGAGAGAAATGATGAAGGAACCTAAAACAACTGAAAAATACCTATTAGTTTATGACCTGAATGGTGGAGTCCCAATGCTCCAAATAGCAAGACAAATTGCAAAGGAAAAAAAATTAAAATTATTTTGCATTACAAGACATCCGGATATTTGCTATATATACAAAGGGGTTGATAAACTTATTTTTGATGCTGGTCCAAGAGAATTTGTCGGATATTTCTCTAAAGCCCAATATGTTATTACCGATTCTTTTCATGGAACAGCATTTTCGTTGATTTTTCGTAAAAATTTCAATACATATATAGCAATTCCAAGGGCATCACAAAGAATTTTATCACTATTAACTATATGCGGTTTGACTTCCAGGATAATAGAAGATACTAATGAGATAGATACTTCTGAAGTCTGCGCGTCGAAATTCAAGCAAGATGTTTTCGAAGAATATAGAAAAGCATCGCTTGATTACATAAATTCAATTTTTGCATCAAAACCATAGCATATGGCAAAGACAGTTGATATGTTTATTTGTGGAGATATTATTAATCAAACCACAGATGAACAGTTTATAGATCAATCCATTATACATTATATAAACAAATGCGACTATTCCATTTGTAATTTCGAAGGAACTTGTATTTCTCGTAACATAACTAATGGTTCAATGCTTCAACGTCCTTCAACTCTACATTCGTTAAAAAAGGCTGGATTTAATTTGTTATTATTGGCAAATAACCATATTACTGACTATGGTTATAATGGGCTGAAAGATACTATCTCTCAAATTGAGGCTGAAGGTTTTGAACACATTGGCGCAGGATTTAATTATGAAGAAGTATATAGTCCCTTAATTAAAACAATTAATGGAATTAGAATCGGAATAATCAATCTATGTGAGGCTCAAATTGGACAATATAAAGATCATAGTCAGAGATTTGGGTATGCATGGCTTGGAGATCTAAATATTGATCAGAGAATACAACTATTAAAAAAAGATGTGGACTATGTTGTTTTAATACCTCACGCCGGACTCGAAAACTATCCATTGCCACTATGGCAGTTTCGCCAATTATATAGACATTGGTGCGACATAGGAGTTGATGTAATTGTGGGAGGACATCCTCACATTTCACAAGGTATCGAGCATTACGGAAAATCAATAATATTCTATAGTTTGGGTAATTTTTTCTTCTCTGGCTTTAATGGAGATATTGACACTTGGACAAAAGGTATTTCTTGTGTCTTGCACTTTGCTGCAACGGGTGTGACATATGATGTGATTCAACACCAAATGGATAGTACAAGAGTGTGTTTAGTAGAAGGTGATATTAATCAAATAAAAAGAAAGAACAAAGTATTATTAAATGATGAGATTTATGCGTCAGAATTGAGAGACCAAAATGTTAGGGCATTTGAGTCATTACCCATGCGGTTATATATGTCTGCGCTAAATGGGACATCTTCAAAAGATGGATTCTTCTTAAAATGCAAAAAAGTTCTTTATTACTTAATTAATCGTAAATCGTTATATGCTGGTTCTGAAAAATATCGAATGTCAGTATTAAAGAGATTGACAGAAAATGAAACATATAGGTTTTTGACGATATCAGCTATTGAAGATCAATTTTAAGATAGTATTTGAATATTATGAATGCTGCGGCGAAATATAGCAAAATAATTATTCCGCTATTTATCATATACTTAACATTAGCCCCAACCGTCTTCCTTGGAAGTGGACTATTGCGTTTTTTCCCAACCATGACATTGATGCTTATTGCTTTACTTGGAGTATTAAGTTTTCATAAAGGGAAGAAAGCAAAAATGGGAACCACTATTTCGTTATTATGTATATACATATGCATAATGTCATTTGTGCATTCAGCATATTCCGGTGGTATATTTACCACTTTTCTAAAATCCACTTATTGGTGTTGGATATATTTTATATCTTATTGTATCTTTACTGAAACTCGAATAAAGGAACAACAAATAGATAATTATTTAATAATTATTACTTTAATGTTCTGTTTGGCTTTTTTCTATAATCATTTTACAAGAAATGTCTTTGAAATTTTAGAAGGAGATAATTCTGTGTTTTACCCTTTGATGCTTCTTCCTTGGGTGGCCGTGTCAAAGAGTACCACTAAAAGATGGATAATGATAATATTAATTGCTATTTGTTCTATAATAGCACTAAAAAGATCTGGTGTCATAATTATGATGAGTGTGCTGGTAATCCTTTATTTCAGAGACTTTCTTTACAAGAACAATAATCTCAAACAATGGATTCTAGGAATAGTAGTCATAATTAGTTGTATACTTGTCTATCAGAATTTTTCTTCATCTCTTTCGGATGTAAGTCAAAGGTTTGAAATGATAGAAGATGATGGCGGAAATGGGAGAGAAATGATATATAAGGATGTTATAGAACGGTATGCTTCATCTGATATAGTAAGTCAACTATTTGGAAAAGGGTATAATTCAGTAACAGGATCTGATAAGACACGAGCGTTAAGCGCCCATAATGATTTTTTGGAGGTGCTATATGATTATGGGGCAATTGGCTTTGTGTTTTATCTTCTTATACATCTTTCGTTAATAAAATGGGCTATTCTTTTATTCCGGAGGAAAAGCCCAATGGCTTTCCCCGTTTTGGTTTCGTATGTTTGCTTCATTGTAATGTCTATGGTTAGTCATTTAATCATATACCCTACATATTTTGGCCTCCTCACTTCATTCTGGGCATTTGCCGAATGTAAAGACCGTCAAATATCTTATTATATAAATCACTAAGTTGAAATTATGACAATATCCGATAAAAATACACTCCGCTTCTGCATTTTTGCAGATAGAATGATGAACCGTGGTTATTTTAAAGTCCCATTTAAACGAAGAATCATTAATTACTTCAACCCAGATTATATAATGCTTTTTCTGGAGACAATGAGAAAGGTTCAATATTATACAAATAGAAATAATAATGTGGGGGGGGGGTATTCTGTTACATTACTATAAGTTAAAATTCTTTAAACTTTCTCGTAAACTAGGATTCAGCGTCGGATACAATGTCTTTGATTATGGTTTGGTGATCCCTCATTATGGTACCATAGTTGTCGGCAACTCCAACCGTATAGGGCCATATGCAGTTCTTCATACATCAACCTGTATTACTGATAAGGGTCGCAGAATAGGAAAAGGTCTCAGTCTTTCGACTGGCGCAAAAATCACAGGAGGAGAAATATTAGGTGATAATGTCGTCGTTGCTGCCAATTCTGTGGTGACCAAGTCATTTTTGGATGGTAATGTATTGTTAGTTGGTATGCCTGCCATCGTTAAGAAATACATACCAGATTGGTATTCATCTTTGGATTCAGAAACCAAGAGACGTGTCGATGCGATTGAAAATCTTAAAATTGAAATGGGATTAATATGAATAAGTTATACGTGGTTTGTAACTCATACCATCCAAATACGGCATACACTAACCGGGTCTTAAGTTTTCTAAGAGGATTCTCGGAACTCGGAGTAGATACACAGGTGGTGTTTCTTGCTCCTGATAAGGATAGAACCACAGTGCAAGAACAATTTCCTCATATCAACTACAAATATATGTGGGAAAATATGCCTTTCACAAATCGAATAATCAACAAGTTGGCTGAGGAGTACAATGGATGGAAGTTTTCTAGAATGCTTAAACCAGGGGATGTGGTTTTTCTAACCAATTTCGGAAATGTCTTTTTCAGGGTTATCAGGAAAAAAAATGTGAAAGTCATTCATGAAAAGACGGAACATCCGGATGTATATAGTTTCAAGGGATTTAATTTGGCAAGGTACAAGCGAGAAGTTCCTAAAGTTGATGGATTGTTTGTTATATCAACTGCGTTACGGGATTATTTTGCGTCTATAGGTGTGGATAAAACCAAAATTGAGATTGTCAATATGACAGTTGATTGCAACCGTTTTACTGGCCTCATAAAGCAGCCTACTGAAAAGTATATTGCATATTGCGGGACAGCCTCAAACAACAAGGATGGTGTGGATGAGTTGATTAAATCTTTTGCTATTGTACACCAAGCACATCCTGAAGTGAAGTTGTTAATAATTGGGGAAGCTCCTGATAAGGAAGATGTTTCCGGAAATTTAAAACTTATAAAAGATTTAGGACTGCAAGATGTGATAGTGTTCACGGGGATTGTATCTTCCGCCAATATGCCTCAAGTGCTTAAGAATGCCACAATATTGGCCCTTGATCGCCCTGATTCCTTGCAAGCTAAATGTGGATTTCCAACGAAACTTGGAGAATATCTGCTAACAGAGAATCCTGTTGTTGTGACTAAAGTTGGTGATATACCTCTGTTTTTGAAGGACGGAGAATCAGCTCTGCTAGCAGAAGAAAGACAACCAGAAGAATTTGCATCAAAACTAATTTGGGTATTAGAGCATCCATCTGAAGCTGCCGAAATTGGAAAGAGAGGAGCAAAAGTCGCTTTATCAGAGTTTAACTATCTTAATGAAACTAAGAAAATTATAAACGCAATCAATAAACTGTAGATATGGGTATCGTAAATTTTGTAAAGTCTGCTATCCTCTGGCTTGTAAAGATGATTTCACCTACAAGACATGCTCGATTAATTGGCGTCAATCTTGGGAATAATTGCCTTTTGTATAGAAGCATGGAATGGCCATCCGAACCCTACTTGATTACTATTGGGAACAATGTGCAAATTACCAGAGGCGTGGCAATTCACACACATGGGGGAGCGAATGTTATCAGACGTCAAATAGCTGATTTTGATTCTTTTGGAAAGGTCGTAATCAAAGATTGGGCTTACATTGGTGCGCATGCTCAAATTATGCCTGGTGTCACAATTGGCGAAGGTTCTATTGTAGCAGCTGGTTCTGTTGTTACTAAATCTGTTCCTGATGGAATGGTGGTAGGTGGGAATCCGGCAAAGATTCTTTGCTCTGTAAATGATTATCTTCAACGAAATTCGAAATATAATCTGAAGACGAAAGGAAAGAGTATAAAGGATAAAAAGCGCTATTTACTTTCGCTAAGTGATGATGCTTTTATAAAGAAATAATCATTATATGTGGTGATCTATGCATAGTCTTTGGTGTTGAGCTTCTTTGAGTAGTCAAGAAACAACTATAGTAGATTAATACATGATATAATGACAAAGAAATGAAGAGACAGGTTTTACACCGGCTTATAGTCGTCTGCTTGGGTCAAATAGAAAACATTAAACGATAATCTCTAAAGTAATTCAGAAAGCATAATGAATGATTTTCATGTGAGTGACATCAGCCAATACCGCACTGAATTGATGGGTGTGGCAACACTCTTAGTTATTTTTGGCCATTCTGCAGGCAATGGTGTCGTTATGCCTGGATGGTTGGAATCTTTGTGTGGTTTGGCTTCCGTAGGTGTTGACATCTTCCTTTTGGTGAGTGGATTGGGACTGTGGTACTCGTTGCGGAATTCTGATTTAACTGATCGGGGGGGGGTATTTGCCTGGTATAGAAGAAGATATGCAAGGATTCTTGTCCCATATCTGTTAATTTCTCTCGTTGTCAATGTTCTCGCAATTACAAGAGGAAGTAAAACAATAACAACAGCCATTCTTGATATTACGACGATAAACTATTGGCTTAATCATCGCAGTGCCTGGTTCATTGCTATGCTGATACCATTATATGCGATAACTCCATTATACGATCATATCTGTAGAAAGGTAAAGAATCCATTGTTGTTCAATTTATTTGTAATCTGTTCTATCTTAGTGATTTCTTGTATCCCAAATACCGTTGATAGCAGTGCTCTACATAGGTTGATAGATAATGTTCTTCAAGCGTTCTTCCACTTGCCTGCATTTTTTGTAGGATTTATGATTGCACCTTTGGCCAAAAACGGCAAAGAAGTCAGTTGGGTATGGATGTCGGTTGTACCAATTACGGTTGTTATTTTGTTAAAGGTACTTGGAATAGGTTATTGGCCAGGCTTTCTCTTCTTGCCGTTTACCGGAATCCTTTGTATAGTGTTCCGTTATTGTGGAAGAATCGTCATGGGCATCTTTAACTTCTTTGGGAATATTTCTCTTGAATCCTATTTAATGAATGGTGCAGTAGGTCCTTGGATAATTGCATATCTGCCGATGGTTTACGAATCTTCAATTAATAAGGGCAATTACCTTCATTACGGATTGGTAATGATTTTGGGAACATTGCTCGCATACGGCGTTCATATATTATGTGATAAACTGTATTTCAAACGGGTAAAAGCAAAAAGAATTGAGAAATGAATATAAAACATTTTTTCGAAGTGTATTCTCCCAAACGGATGTGGAGAAAAATGTGGCTGGGACTTGCCTCCCTTCCTATGCTACCCCAGCATCGGGCTAAATTATTGAAATTGGGAGGGGTGAATATAAAAGGTCGAGCACTGATTTATGGTGGAGTTCAGATTGACACAGTGGCTCCCGACAAAGTGTTTATAGGCAATAATGCTGCGATAACAGCAGGCACTAAGATTCTTACCCACTACCTTGACCCAACTAGAAAGGGTAGGACTTTCAGAATTGGCGAGGTACATATCGAAGATGATGTTTTCATTGGGGTGAATACAATTATCTGTAACTCTGTTACCATTGGGAAAGGTGCCATCGTTGGTGCAGGTTCTGTAGTAACAAAGAATATTCCCCCATATCAATGTTGGGCAGGCAATCCTGCACATTATATTAAGGACAGAGTAAAATAATGGATAATATAGCGATATTTGTTTCCACATTGGGGTCTGGAGGAGCTGAAAAGCAAGCAGCTCTTTTAGCAAGTGTGTTATCGAAGCACTATAACGTACATTTCATTGCACTTTATGGCGATACGGAGACTTCCGACTTTGTGATGCGCATTCTGAAAAAGTCTGGAGTGAAGGTGTATCCGCTTGTTGGCAGTCAGATAAAAAAGTTCAAGGAGTATGCAACCATTTTGAGGTCAAACAATGTTGTTTGTTCCTTCAACTATCTGACAAAATGCGATTTCTGGGGTGCTATCATTGCGAAAAGATGTGGTGTAAAGAAGGTGTATAATGGCATTCGAAACTCCAAATTGGAAGGCTATAAGAATATCTTGGAATGGATTAGTCATAATTTTGTAGCTACCGGTACCATATTCAACTGTTATAGTGGCGAAAAAGCATTCATAAAGAAGGGATTCCAGAAAAGCAAGTGTTTAACTATTCCCAATTGCTATCCAAATATTACAGCCCCCATGGAGAAGACAGATAAAGCAATTGTCCGAATAATCACTGTTGCACGATTCCATCCACAGAAAGACTACGAGACAGCAATCAAGTCTATTGCACTTCTGAAGAAAGCGTGCAAGAACTTCGTGTTTGATATTTGTGGTTACGGTGTCCTCGAAAAACAGATACGTGGTTGGGTGAAGCAATATGATGCTGAGGATGTAGTGGAGTTCCATATCCACCCTAACAATATCCCAGAGTTGCTTAAGCAGGCTGACATTTACATATCCACAAGTCTTTTTGAAGGGACGAGCAACAGCATTATGGAAGCTATGAATTGGTGTTTGCCAGTTGTGTGCACTAATGTAGGCGATAACGACAAGTTGGTGCTCGAAGGTGAGAATGGGTACCTCACTGAGATAGGTGATGCAGAACAAATGGCCGCCAAACTGAAGAATTTAATTGCAGATGTGAATCTTCGTCAGGAGATGGGGTTGAGAAGCAATCAGATTCTTAGCGACAATTATTCAATTGATATTTTTGAAGAACGGTACTTAAAACTTATACAAGGCAAGTGATATGAGAACAGTTTTCATTGGCGCTCAAGAGAATCCCAATGGCATTAACTCTTATACTTATAATCTTGCGTTAGAACTTTGCAATAGAGGTTACAAGTCTATGGTAATGGCATTTGGTTCGTGCGATAAGGTAACAGATTACAAAGGTGTAACCATCAAGCAATATAAATGCCCGGGAGGTACGATTACGAGTTTGCCTGTTTTGTATTTCAAGTCCATCCCATATCTTATCAAGCACCGAAAAGAGATTGATATGGTGATGTATCAATCGGTTACCTATTCTGTCATTCCTGCATTTATCGTACGTCTGTTTGGTATGAAGACCTGCACCATCATTCATAGTTTGGCAGAAGACAGCCCCAAGCATAGCGAAAAAAAGAAAAAACTGATTAAAGCCTTAATGCGATTAGCAATGTCATTTACAAAACATATCTTGACTATTAGTAAAACAAAGGCTCAGGAAGTAAAAGCAAGGTATGGCAGACAGTGCAGCGCAATATTGCCGTGCGGCGTCTTTATGCCTGAAGACAAGGTGTCGGATACGGATATACTGGGAAAGAACGGAATCCGTAAGGGTAAGTACTTTCTGTCCATTGGAAGAATCGACCCTATCAAGAATCTTGATGTACTGATTGATGCTTTTAAAAAGCATAATCATGGTGATTATCAGTTAGTAATAGGAGGTGATTTTAATAGTCAATATGGTGAATCAATAGTTAAAAGAGCTTCTGATTGTCCTAATATCATCTTCCCTGGTATTGTACAAGGAGATGATAAGGCAGCGCTTCTGAAGAATGCGATGGCATACTGCTTAGTATCCTCTTCCGAAGGCCTTCCAATTGCCCTTCTAGAAGGAATGGTATTTTGCAATGTCCCTATTGTATCTGATATTCCATCAATTAAAGAGGTACTCGGTAGTTATGGAATAGGCATTTGGAATCGCGTTAAGAACGTTGATGATTTGGCAAAATCTATGGAACAGGTTGAATCTGGAGATAATGCGATTAAAGAACAAGGTATTATAGCGAGACAGATTGTTGAGGATAATTACACTTGGCAGAAAACATGTGATAAATATCTTCAGTATGTTAGATCTTTATAAGTTCTTTATGCATACTTTTCACGAAATGTGCGGACTGATTGTTATTCTTGTAGAATATTTGAGATTATTAGATGATGAAATTGTTCTATGAGTTACTCCAGATTGCTGTTGGCTCAAGGGATACGCTTTCACATATTCCTACATCCGACGAGTGGTCTGATATGTTTACTGTTTCTCAGAAGCAGTCGCTTGTCGGCATCGCCTTCAAAGGATTGACGGAACTGTATTCGTCTAACCCTGAAATAGTCTCAAACCTTCCGGGACCATTGAAGCTGAAGTGGCTTGGTATGGCCTTGGAGATTCAAAGGCGGAATACTTTGATTCTGCAGCGTGCAAGGGAACTGACAAAAAGCTTTGCCGATGCCGGATACCGCACAACAGTACTGAAGGGATTGGGAGTATCAAAATACTACCCTGACCCGACTATTCGCCAGGGAGGGGATATTGATTTGTGGGTGGATGCGCCAAGAGGGAAGTTGATATCTTATTTGAGGTCTAGGTATAAGGTTGGCAGTGTTGTTGTTCATCATGCCGATGTAGAGATTTTCCCGGATGTTGAAACGGAAATCCATTTCTGGCCAAGCTATACATACAATCCGTTCCGTTGGCTGAAGTATCGCTCTTTCTTTAACTCCTCAAGGACAGAATGCTTTATCAGCAATGGAGATGGGTATTGTTCTCCGTCTTTGAGCTTCAATTCCGTGTATCTGATGATGCACATTTTCCGGCACATCTATAACGAGGGGATAGGCTTAAGACAATTGCTCGATTACTACTATCTTTTGCGTAAGCTATCCCTTTCGGACAGAGTTTGGGCAATGTCAACTCTGCGTAAGATGGGCCTCGGAAAATTCACCGCAGCTGTAATGTGGGTAATAAGAGAGGTCTTCAATGGAAACGATTCCCTGCTATGCAGTCCCGATGAGAAATCCGGGCGATTCCTGCTGAACGAGATAGAACTTGCCGGAAATTTTGGCAAATGGGACAGTAGAATTCATCGAAGAAAAGGATATATCGGCAGGGTTGCTGAAAACCTTGGCCGACTTACCACCTTCTTCTCGCTCTCTCCATCCGAAGTCCTCTGGGCTCCCTTTTGGAAAACCTGGCATTGGTGCTGGAGAAAAACGGTCAGATAATAATCAATTGAAATATGAATATTCTTATCACCGGAGTCCACGGTTTTGTCGGCTCCAATCTAGTTAAGTACTTGTCTCCGAACAATAGGATTTACGGTCTTGACATTGTCGCTCCTGAAAAGGCAGGAGTAGTCAAAACATATAGCTGGGATGACTTGGATTCGCCTGATTTCCCAGAAATCGATGCTGTCATACACCTTGCCGGCAAGGCTCACGACACTCGCAACAAGAGTGCTGCGGAGGTATATTTCAAGGTGAATACTGGGCTAACACAGCGAATTTTCGACTGGTATCTTGCTCAATCGAAGGCATCGAAGTTCATTTTCTTCTCCACGGTAAAAAGTGCGGCAGATAGGGTCGAGGGCGATTTCCTGACAGAGGATTGTGTCCCTACTCCGGTGGGCCCATATGGTGAAAGCAAAATCAAGGCGGAGAACTATATCATAGAAAAGTTCGCTCCGGCTGCTCTATCGCGTCAATACCATAACTTTGATGACAGCGATTCCATCGTCCCAGGCAAGCAGGTCTACATAATGCGGCCCTGTATGATTCACGGCCCTGGCAATAAGGGAAACCTCAATCTGCTTTATGGCGTCGTAAAGAAGGGCATTCCTTGGCCTTTGGGAGCATTCGAGAACCGTCGATCATTTACCTCGGTAGGAAATCTCTGCTATGTAATCGATGGGCTGCTGACAAAGTCGGTTCCATCCGGAATTTACCATATGGGAGACGACGAAGCACTTTCTACTAATGAACTGATTGCAGTCATCTGCGAAGCAATGGGAAAGAAAGCACACATCTGGCGCTTGCCAAAAGGACTGATGAACGGCATCGCCAAACTTGGCGGTTGGCTCCACCTCCCCCTTAACCCGCTCCGTATGCAGAAACTCACTGAAAACTATGTCGTCAGCAACGCCAAAGTAAAAGCCGCTCTCGGCATTGAGCAGATGCCGGTCCGGGCAAAGGACGGACTGATGGAGACGATAAAGAGTTTTGGGGAATAACTTCCCCATTCCCGACATCTCTTCAACCGAAGCTGTGCTCCAGTCTACATATCCAAGGCTAAATCGACAACTCACAAAAGAGGACGCCCCCGACTAAGCCGAAAGTGTAAAAACAAGAGTTTTAGGTATACGAAATTGAAAAACGCAGAATAGAAAGGGATTATGGCGTTTTTGCAGTTACCTCTTTGTCCTACAGAAAAGTCAGATAATATGATAACTAAGAAGAAAGCGGTGAATAGAGATATGCTGGTGAGTTTTGATTACATGACTATCAGCATATACGTACTTCGTGTGGGGAGAGATAGTAAGGAGTGGCGAGTCGCCTATGGGCTGGTAACACCTGATTCAGAAAAGATGGCAAAGCCAAATGTGACCGGCTCAACTCAGTTGGGGTCTTGTGCGTTCGGTCAGAAGAGTGAACGGTTGAGTGTCAGAAAGATTATATGGTCAGGAGAGAGAGACACCGTGCTGGGTGTTTACGATGACCTTGTGAACGGGACTAGTTTAAAGAAATCGTTTCAGAAATGGGGTGTAGAAACAGATCTTGATTATGATGTATTCTTTACGCAAGATTCAAACTATGAGGAATGGGGGCAAGAACCGATACTTGACGGACAACTGTCATATACTCAGACGATTCAGATGATAGACCCTGCAACTCTGTTTGAAAAGGACGGGAAACTACCCGATGACGTTGAAAAAGCTTTGGGCACGCTGGAGATATATCTGAAAGAACAAACCCGATTGCCTTTTGGTGAACGGTATGATCATGTAGGGAACTTGGAGATTGTGATTGCACCAGACAGGGATGCTGCTGGAAGACCTCTTGTTGAATGCTGCTGGGAGAAAGGTACACCTTTTGTGCAACATTTATATATTCATAAGGCTTTAATAGATGCGGGGGATGTCCTGACGGTAAACATTGTGTGTAAAGAAGATGGTCGGTCGGTAAGTGACGCTTTAGAGCGGATAGTAGTTAATGCGGTTGATGATATAGAATGCAATTACGAATTTGAGAAGTGTCCTGACAGCATTGAGATAAAGATTTGGCGGGAGAGAAAGGGCAAAACCATTGTGGTTTCTGACAAGTTGCAACATTTCGTGAAACGAATCGGCTTTACTGCTGGTGTGGTTGGCGGGAAGATGAAAATCAAGACGCGATGGCTAGAGGACATACGCAAGGAAGTCCCCTTAAAAAAGCGGTCGGAAGTAGATGAGGCGATGACCATTGAGAGGAGCGAGATCATCCACTCAACTGTTGGTGAGCCAGAGAAGAGGCTCGTATATCGAAAGAAACCGCAAAAATGCAACGATGTCTTTTTCCCGAAAGGATGGAACGCACAAGAGGAGGAGCATGGCCTATTGTCTTTTCTTGAATGGTTCAGGCAAAGGGCAAAGAATTCACGAAGCGTATTTCTCCAAGACCCCTATTTTGAGGATGTGGCCATGTATTTCCTGGCATCAGCTAGTGTTAGCAGTGAATATACGGTGCTGACCCAGACACAACTTCGCACAAATCTCGACGGAACAAACAAAGAGGTGAAAGAGAAAGAAGTCGGGATGAGAAAGAAAAAGATAGTTTGTGGCATTATGTCTAATCCGCGGATGTTCGCCCCAATGAAATTGGTGGTGAAGGATATCCCGATAACCCATAATGTGCTGCACGACAGATATCTGATATTTGACTATGGAGATGGTAAAGTGGAAGCTTACACCCTGTCGAATTCTTTGCAGGGTGCGACTATCAAGCAGCCGCTATTAGTAACTCAGATTGGTGATATGGCCTTTGAGAAGGTTCTGAAGCACATCATGGAGACCATGAACCGAAACGGTGTGGAGACCATCTACAACTATACCGAAAAGACTTCAGAATGTGAAGGTGTAGAACTTGATAAAGTGGCTGATGGAGGTTTCCTGAAGTGGTTGGATAGCCAAAAAGAAATCATGAGGGGTGGAACGGTTAACCATATTTTAAGAGATATTCGTGATTGGAGGACATACGACAGATTGGCGACATTGGGATATTTCCTTGCGGATATGTCAGATGAAGAAGCTGGCGATATCTTGTTGCACTTGGAGAATGAAATGCGCAAAGAAGCGAGTTGGACGACTACTCTTAAAAACTTCATCTTGAAAGGTCATTATTCCAATTACCCCGTAGGGTATATTCATTGCCCGTACGGGGGAATGGTAAGAAATGATTTAACTGTTCTGATGGGTCTTGAATACGATCAGATTGTTACATGTTTCAATGCCCATTTATTTGATTATATTGGTTGTGAGGTGCATAGCTTTGATGTTTGGGGGCAATATTTTGCAGCCAAGTTGTTGATGCGTTTATCATTGTCGGAATATGTGGATGTGCTGAAACAATTGCGGCCAACACTTCTTGGGATAAAGTCAGATAAGACGCTAGAGCCTTGTTATAGAGTGAGCTATATGCTTATGGCAGAGCTTATGGAGGATGACTATTGGAATGAGTCGGATTCTGTGATGCAGGCTCTGATGAGTCAGCAGGATGCTTGGCTTAGAGGAATTGGTGCTCTGATTTTCCTGCATAAGGCACAGAATGATAGTTTCAATTGTAATAGTTTTCGTCATTTGTTGGATGACGATGAGGTGGTTACACTCAGCCATGCAGCGTGGGGCATGAAACCAGCACCGGCTCATATTGATATTTTCTATGACTGGCTGGTTGATGCTTTTACCAAGAAACAGGACCCTGTTTTCTTCGAGAAGAAATTGTTTGAAGATATTCTTGGGGAATCACATTTTTTGAAGGACAAGACAGAGTATGTGGAACACGTCGCATTACCATTGATAGAAACAGGTCTTGTGGGAAGGGATGACCTTTCCAATCAAATGATAGGTGCCCTGTTTGAGAAGAGTATCATTGGAAATGATACAGACAAAGTCAGAGGGGTGTTGTCTGCTTGTCTTCCTACTATTGACGGCGATCTTAGTTTGTTATATGACCTTTCCAAAGAAACTGTTATGAGATACAAACGAGGGTTAAAAAAGTTACGGTTAAAGAGTGAAGAAGAAATATTTAGCGTGGCTATAGAAAGTATTAACCTCAGAGTGATACTAATGCATCTGGTGCAGCAATACGAGAGGAGAACTAATCCTGTGATAGATGCAATTAAGGAGTTGCAGGAGGAACTAGACAAGAGCCTTGACGAATATGGGCTGGAAAAGTCGAAGAGGCTGTTTGAGTATTGAAACGATATGAATTGTCATCTTGTAAAAAAGGTGGAAGAGAATAATGGAAAAGAGGTATTCTGATTATCTAGATGAAATAACGGCAGGAGAGTTGTATGAAGGCTTGCTCGCTTATGGTATGTTTGCGAATAGGCTTCCTCCTGTTTTTACTTCTGTGCCATTCTTTGATTATTGCCAGGCAAACAATCCGGTTTTCTCAAAGGATTGGCAGGACTATATTTATTATAGCTCCATGAGGAATATCAATATCCCAAGAGCATTTGGTATCCCTACACCCATGAAGTACCAAAGGCTTTGCATGGTGATAAAGGACAATTGGAATGAATTGAGATTGCATTTCCATCAGCAAACCGATTATCAAGAATATAGAGTTAGTCGAATTCATGTTAGAAAGCTCTACGGCAAAAAGGAATTGTTCGAGATGAACTATAAGAACTGGCGTACTGATGGAAATCCAGAGACTGGTCTGCTATTCCTTAATCCACAGGGAGCTAGTAAGTATATTGTGAAGGCAGATATCTCGACGTGTTTCCCGAGTATCTATAGTCACTCTTTACCTTGGGCTATTGTCGGAAAAGAAGTAGCTAAGGCTACTCGTAACGATGAAACGTTGTGGTATAATCAGATCGATGCTGCTTGCTCCACTTTGAAGAATGGAGAAACTCACGGACTGCTTATTGGACCATACGCATCAAATCTTCTTTCGGAGGTGATTCTTACAGTGGTAGATAAGAAAATGTATGATAAAGGATACAGGTATTATCGTAATATTGATGATTATGAGTGCTATGTTGAGACTTATGAGAAAGCTCAATGTTTCTTGCATGACATTGAAGAGGCTCTTAGAGAATTTGACTTGCCTCTGAATCATAAGAAAACAGCAATTTTACCGTTACCTGTAGCTATGGCGGAGAAGTGGGTTCACAAGTTAAATAGCTATCTAGCCATTACTAGTGATAAGATTAACTACAAAGAGGTAAATGCCTATCTGGATTTGGCTATAGGACTTGCCGCTGAGACAGGAAACTCTGCTGTTTTGAACTATGCCATAAAATCACTAGCCGGGAAGAACTTGACTTCAAACGCGAAGAAATTGGCTGCTCAAAGGATTATGCATATGTCAGATGTATATCCGTATCTTGTTCAGTTGATGGAGGATTCGGTGTTTATTCCTTTTGATGTTGGTCAGTCTGAGATTAAAGCATATGCGGATGCGCTTTATTCCGACTCAAAAGTGTCCCATAATTATGAAGCCATCTGTTTTGCCATTTATTTCAGTTTAAAGCATGATTTTACGCTCAATGAACTTGATATTAATTGGGTTATAGAAAGAGGAGATTGTGTGTTGTTGTTAATGACGTGGCTGTATTACTTGAAGTTGAATCATGGTAATAAACGTGCAACAGACTTGAAACCTTTGCGAAGGGAGGCTGAAAGGCTTAAGGATGCGGATATGGACAGATATTGGCTCTTTTGTTATGAAGTTGTTGCAATGTCAAAACTTCATGATGATTGGAAGTTGTTGAAAAGAGCGGGCGTGAGTTTTGTAAAGGCAGGATATTAAGCAGGTTATTAAGATATTGAAAGACTGAATAAGGTTTCAAGAATAATAGAATCTACTATGTTTTATCCCGATTGGCAAACATTTGCATACAAGTACCGAGGACGCGAACAAACTGCGTTCGAGGACTTGGCGCGTACTCTTTTCCGAAAGGAGATGGGTATTGAATGCGGTTTGTTCCAACGGGTGAATCATAAGGGGAACGAGACGGATGTTGTAGAGAGGGATGGAAAGATTATCGGTTTTCAGGCGAAATACTTCACTAATGTCATTAAAGCCGGAGACATTATTGCCTCAATGAAAGGTGCAAAGGAAAGTCATCCGGAACAGACTCATTATTACATCTACTGTAATCTCGCTTTTGGGAACCCGCGACGTAGAAAGGGGGCAAAAGATACAGAGCCTATTCCGCAGAAAACCCATACAGAAGAGAGTATAGAAACAGCAGCCAGCGGATTGGGATTGACAATCGTATGGAAGCAAGACAAGGCCATTCTGGATGAGGCTATTTCTGAGAGATGGATTTATGATGTTTTCTTCAATGTAGATGGCAAGCTGGAGAGCCTTGTTGTAGAGGAAACGAAACATACGGAAACCGTATTTGCGAACATTGGCTATACTTGTCAGTTCCAGAACCGTAGCATTCACATTCCGAGAACACGGTCAATAGAGCATATAGAAAGTATGCAGTCTTCATCGTTGTATGTGATTCACGGTGAAGGTGGATGCGGTAAAACGGCTATTCTGCATGAGTTCTTAGAAAAGCATAGAGAGGAGTACCCTATATGTTATAGAAAAGCATCTGTTCTAAACGTGAAAAGTTTAGCCCAGGTATTTCATCAGGGTAATCCCTATACGATGGATGACTTCAAGGAGGCTTATCAGGATTGTCAGAGGAAGTATTTTGTTATAGACTCTGCTGAGCATCTGGAAACTGTGGAAGATGAAACCATTATACCATCTTTGATCAGAATGTTGATGGAAGAGGGATGGTGTGTGGTGTTCACGGTAAGAAATGTTTTCTTAAGCGACTTGCTCAACTTCCTGTCGCTGAATCTGAAAGTGAAGGATGTTCCGACAGAATCTATTGAATTGTTGACCGATCAGGAACTGACAAGCCTTTCGTACAAATATGGGATACAGTTACCCGTTGATACCAATCTGAAAGATAGGCTAAGAAACCTCTTCTACTTGAATCTCTACACGCAGTATTACGATGAAATGAATGACAAGACTGAGGATAGGGCTTTTCTTCAGTTGATATGGGAAAAGAAAATACGCGGAAAAGACAAGCGGAAAGGCTATATTAGAGAAAATGAGTTTGAAGCATTTGTTGAAGAAAAAGGAAAGACAGGTCAGGTGTTCCTATCCCAAAACAAGTATGTGAGTGAGGAGTTCTATTCTCTGATAGAAGATGAGGTAATTGCTTTGGATGAGGTAAACGGCCTTTTTATCACTCACGATATTTATGAGGAATGGGGTCTTTATCGTATCGTTGAGCAGAGGTGGCAAAGGAAGATAACAGTTGACGGTTTCCTTGCAGAACTGGGAGATACGCGATCTGTAAGACGTGCTTTCAGACTTTGGCTCAAAGACAAGGTGAAAGAGGATGTAAATGCAGTTAAGTCATTGTCAGAAATTACATTCGCAAGAGAATTGCCTGGACTGTGGAACGACGAAGTGCTGTGTGCTATCCTTTCATCGGAGAAAGCTGGTGTCCTCCTTGCTGACGTTGAAGATAGAATCCTGAAAAATACTGATGGATTTGGAGATAAAGTGAGGTGGTCTCTGCGCGTGGGTAGTCAATATGTGAAGGAGGTAGTAAAGCTAAAAGATTACTATTATCCACATTATGTGCCTATGGGGGCGGGATGGAGTTATGTCATAGACTTGCTGTTTAAACACAGAGAGAATCTGGATATCACTCCTTGGCTAGTTGTACTTCAAGATTGGACAAAATGCAATTATCAGTCAAATACGACTCGACAAGCAGGGCTAATGGTAATTGAATACTATCGTGGCCATGTGTATAAACATATGAGATATCATGATGGTGTGAAGAAGCAGGTGTGCGAGATTATCAATAATGCTGCTTGGACAATCAAAGATGAATTGAAGAAACTGCTTGAGGACTGTATGGCAGATGATAATCTGAGTAACGGCTTACCCGAATTTGTTCTTCAACAGAATACCAGTGCCTTGAATATCCAAATGGTGTTGCCTGAAACAGTAGTGGGACTTTGCCTTCATTATTGGAAAGAAGAAGATGATGAAGATGACGATAGGTATAGGCCATTACATAGTAGAAGGGTTGATTTTGGAATTGATGAAGATCGCATGGCATTGCGCTACTTTCCACCAGGAGCCTCTCAGACACCTACGTTCACGCTCTTGGTTACGAATGAAAAGGTGGGCTTAGATTTCATCATACGACTGATGAATGAGTGTGTGGAACTCTATGCCCAATCTGTGCCCCAAGAATATATCACGAAAGTTGACATAAAGGATGAAGACGGCATAAAGAACTGGCAGTGGCACTCGCCGGCCCTTTGGGGGATGTATCGGGGTATGGATACATCGCCCTATACGCTGCAGTCTGTCCATATGGCCTTGGAGAAATATCTCCTTAATATGTCTACAGATGGAAAATACGAGCAGTGTGAACAGATAATGAAACTGCTTCTTTTTGAATGCCACTCATCATCGGTATCTGCGGTGGTCGCAAGTCTTGTTCTGGCATACCCTGAGAAATACTGGAGGTTGGCTTTGATTCTGTTTAGGACGATTGAGTTTATTGAGACAGATAATCAAAGGGCATTGAGTGAGCGCACGATGAACTCATTCTATGGAATAGGAAACACGCTCAATCCGGCAGTTGTCAAAGAACGAATGGAAACGTGTGAACAGAATTTTCGCAGGTCTACTTTAGAGAATCTTTGCTTGAACTATCAGTTCTTTGGAAACCAACAGGAATTAGGTGAGGAAGATGCAAACCATCTAATAGAGACAATCTACACCATATTGGACGAGCACAGGAGGTTGCTTGACAGAGAAGGCAACCAAGACCTTTTGGAGATATTGCTATCAAGGATGGATAGGAGGCGACTTAAGGTAAAGGAGCAAACGAAAGTAGAAGGCGGTTATCAGATACAATTCGAAACGGAACTTGGTGAAGAGGCTAAAAGGGTAAGTGAAGAGGCTGCTGTTAATCAGCAGGAGATGTGTAGATATATTGGGCTGTTGAATTGGGCAATGGCCAAGATGAACGGAGAAACGCTTGAAGGGCAAAAGTATGGAGAAGACTGGAGGAGAGTTTTGAAAGATGCCCAATCTTTACAGGAGGAATTGGCCAACGGGCGAGCGTCATTCATTACCGACTGCTATACCAACACCTGGGTTGCTCCTTGTCTACTGAAGTTTTATTCCGGGGAAATGTCAGTGGAAGACTATCGATGGTGCAAGAAAGTGGTTGACGAGAAGTTGAACGGATTCAAAGGCTTGTCGGACGCTTTGGATGGAACAACTGCCTGTATTCACGTTGTTCCCTTATTGATAGCTCTTTTCCCGGAAGAGAAAGAGAAATATTTCAATGTATTATTAGCCTGTCTGTTGGCTCCAGACTACGGACAGACCTTAAGTTCGAGAGACCGCGTAACAACTGCCGTTCGCACGTTTGGCTTATGGAATAAAGAGCCTGATGCAATGCAAGGACTTGTGAAACGGTTTATCGCCATAGTGGAAAAGGATAATAGACTGGATGTTGTAGAACTGAATGCTGTGATTGGACTGACACCTGATAAACCCGATGATTGGATGACGAAAATGGTGGTCAGCCAACTCAAAAGGATTCCTGCGATGATGAAAGAAGGAGAAGGGACTGTTCAATCGATGTTTTCCATCATTGAAAATCTTGTTCAGTTGTTTTTCAGGGTTGATAGGAAGGAGATTCTGGACTGTATTGAAGATACAAAGCCTATCGTTAAGGATCGTTATTTGGGAGATTCGCTTTTATCTCATATTATTATTGAAGCGGACAATAGGGGAAAGGCAGATCGGTTTTGGATGATATGGAATGTGTATAGGGATTTGTTGCCAGAATTACTGAAATGGGGCAATAGCCAGCAGTTGCGCACTTACCTGCTGAATATACAATGGATAGACGGCATAAAAGAATGGCGGTGCCTGCGACCAGGTGATGTTGAGTTCTTCCATTACATAGCAGAAAATAGTAGTGGGAATGCTCAAGTGCTAGAGTGTATTTCCAAAGCTCTTACAAACATTGCATATAACTATCAGACAGAGGGTATTGGATGGATTTCAAAGTTAGTTTCTAATAATCCTTCAATGAATTTGGCAGAGAGCTATGCTTTGTTTTATCTTGAGCAAGTGATGATGGAGTACATTTATGCTAATAAGATGAAGATACGGCAGACGCCCTTATTGCACGCACAGGTGAGGGCTGTTTTGAACTTTATGGTGAGCAAGAGTTCCGTGACGGGGTTTGTGCTGAGGGATATGGTGAATTGAGTAATAAGTTTAACACATGTTTGATGAAATGGGAATAGTTGACGGAAAACTTCGAAGACAAAAGATTGACCAATCACCTTATCTCTTCCATTTTACAAAAGGGACAATAGAGGAAGCGGGACATGCTATGTATAGCATTATAGAGTCGGAGAGGTTGATTAGCAATCGCGGTTATATCAGTTTCACGTCATCTCCAATAACAGCGCTGAAGAAGTTTTTCGAGACCAAGATAAATAGAACTGGTTTGCCGATGTATCAGCCTATTGGCATCGGGTTTTCACGAGATTTGTTGGTGAAAGAGTATGGAGCCAGAAATGTTATTTACAGCAACCGTGATGAATATAAGGAGATTCCTGAGCAGCTTAAATGGAGAAGTGAGTTGTTGGAAGTTGATGAGTACGATTTTGAGTATTTGAGGGAATGGCGAATTAAAGGAGAATGCTTTGACTTTTCGGATTTCCCAAAAGAGCATATTTTGATCATCGCTCCAACAAAAGAGGACTTGAATAACTTTATTATTAAACATGATTTGATCTTTAACCCCATCGTAAACTATTTTAGTGGAGATATTGAGCCAGATTGGGATGAAGTGTTTGTGAGGAACTACAAAGGTCTATCGTTACAGAGTGCACTCAGTAAGGAGGATGATTATGCTGTCTCAGCGTCAACGGTGAGACAGGTGTTAGGGGAAGATATGGTGAATGAAATATTTGGACCTGAACTGTTTATATCGGGTTCAACGAAAAAAGAAATGACTAAATAGGGACTGTCGGGATTTGTTAATCTTTTTCCTAACGAATTGATTACTAATGTGTTAAACATTTTGTATCTTTGATATATAAAGAAAAATTCCTCCAACAGGCCGTGGAAAGCTGAATTCGGAGGTATCGCAAAATAAATCTGCATGTCAAAAGAACGAAATTTTGCTGCTTCCGCTCCATGCGATGGCAGAGAACTTCGGACTCGTCAGAAAGAGCACTTCGACCTGAGGCAGGTCAAGGCTCGGACTAAGTTGACGGAAATCCTGTACATCTTCTTCGGCATACACACGGCAAACATGGTGTAGCTGGCGGACAGCATAGAACAGAGAGCACAGCTGGCGGCCTCATGAAACGAAAATCTGCACATAGAAATGTGCTTTCACAGGGGAACTATGCCTCTGTCATAGAGAATGGACAAAAAATCCGGTCGAACCGACCGGAATGAGAAATAAAAACGTAAATTTGATGACCCGAACGCAGAAATGGATGGAATCAGTCGGCTGCTTCGGTCAAAACAAAAAACGACAATCCCTAACTAAGAACAACACTGTACCTGTTTAAATAAGAGTAGTATTGTATTTCATTAACACCCCCATTTTAGTATAGAATGATAATAAGACCGAGGCTATCTGATTACTATAGCATACCTTTGCTACAAGCAGAGACGGATTTTGCAATTCCCTTTATGGATGAAGACATTCCTCTCTATGTCGATCCTTTCTTGCTTTGGAAATCCCCCTCTCAAATGGATAATAATCAACATCTTGGAATACTAAATTCTTTTAACCAATTAGGAAGGATGTACTTGGATGGCCAGCGGGAAGATGCGATAAATAATCTTGTTTTCTTAAGCGAATGTGATGAAGTTGGATTAGGTATGTCAAAGAGCAAAAAAGGACGACCAATCAGTAACGATACTGCACGAGAAATTTTGGACTTATTTGCCTCGATTCCAAAAATCAACCAGTACGGCTTGAAACACCTTGAACAGATTCAATTATTGGTTGATCAGATTTCTAAAGATCGAATCAGCGATATTGCTTGTTCCTTAATGAAGTCTTTTCTTATTGATTACACAATTGGAGAGAGTAGGAAATATGGAATCCCAACTCATTCAAAGGAATTGTTTTTATACGATTATAAGAGTTGTCGGATCATTAAAGAGACAGTGAATTTGCCCATCAACGAGGAAAGAAATGAAGCTGTAATATTTGTTCCGAAGCGTTGGCTAAGATACACTCCTTGGCTGAACTATGAAGACTATTTCAAGAACTATCTTATAAAAGATATTGAAAAGGAATATAGCGGTGGAAAGGACAGGATTACGGTACTTCAGTATAATCGAGATAATTTTGACCAGATCGAAAAGTATGTTTCTCTTAAGGAAATGAATAGAGGAGAATGTCAAAATGATCCTTTATTCTCCAAAATATCAATTTTATCTGCAAAGCGCAAAGTATCTGATATAAAGAAATTGCCTACTGGGAAGACGGATAATGCTGATAAAAAATATGAAGAGTTGATGGGACAGGTCCTGACATCATTTTTGTATCCTCACTTGGATTTTGCGTCAGAACAGAGTCGTATTGAATCTGGGACACAGATCCGTGATTTGATTTTTTACAATAATATCAATACAGATTTCTTGAACGAAATATACAATGATTATGACTGTAAACAAATCGTCATTGAACTTAAGAATGTTCAGACGTTACAAAGAGAACATATAAACCAATTGAACCGTTATATGTCTGATTCTTTTGGTCGGTTTGGGATTCTATTTACGCGAAATAGGCCTTCAAAAGAAATTTTGAGAAACACGATTGATTTGTGGTCCGGTCAAAGAAGATGTATCCTTATATTGGACGACAATGACCTTAGTTTGATGGAGTCAACAAACAGTAATAAACAAAGACTGCCAATTGAGGTAATCAAGAAAAAATATATTGAATTTACTAGAATGTGTCCTAACTAACATTAGCATATGAATAGAGAAGAAATATTATTGTTCGAAAAGATTCATGCTCAATTGAGTTCTTTTTATGAAGATGTCACCATGCTTGTTAAGAAGAACCCAAAGGATGAAATGAACACGTTCAAACTGAAACTTATCAATAAGGCTTTGGTTCGCGCAAACCAAATAATAGGAGATTTAAAACCCTTTGATGATTTTGATCAGTTTGATATTGATGGCGATATGCCAAACAATAGTGATGTTGCCATCATATTAGGACAGTACATAAACTGTATGGATGTCTTGAAAAAAGATAATGTACATATTTTTTCCGGAAGATGGTATTGGAAAATCGAAGGTGATTCTAAAAGTCTTGAAATATGTACATCTGCACCTGTCGATCTAAAAAGATAATTGCATTATGGCACAACCATCAAAAAGGATTAAAAGTAAACCTGTTGAGAACACTACTACGGAAGAACAGGTTAAGTTGTATCTCACAATCTCTCCATTACTCAAATCAGCGTTTGATGAGATTAAGGAACTATCCAAGAAAAAACAAGATGAGCCTCTTAACCTTAATAAGGTAAAATGGATAAATCGTCTTCTCGGTAAAGCAAAAGAGGTCCTGAAAGAGGAGCCGACTATTGAGTACTTGGATTTGCTCAATGAAGATGATTTACCATCCAATAGTGATGCTGTTCTGATGATGTCCCAATTTATTTCTGCAATGGATAAATTCAAGAGTGACCATTTCTATAATAATAATCTTGAATGGGATATAGAGGGCTATTGGAAGTAAAGATTCTGATGCGTGGCGCACCTATATGGCATTTCTTCGGGGACATCTTCCCCTTTTCAACCTAAGCTTAGACTGAATAATTTGACAATTAACAATTAACTAACTCTCATGGCAGAACAGAGTATAAACAATAATGCGTTTGAAGAAATCGAGCATCTCCATCAATCTTATCTAAACTTGCGGGATAATACCCCTTATACGAAGAGAAATGGTAATGAGTGCCAGGCGTACCATGCTTGGTATGATGCTGCATACGTATTCTTTAGCTCGATAGATGAATTCAAGGTCCTTGATGACTTCAAGACATTTGTGGGTGCAGAAAAGGACGGAAACTGCTTTGACCTCGAACATGTTTATCACAGGATTAGCGCGTCATATAAAGTTCTCATGAATAAAGTGAAGGAAATAGAGTCGAGAAATGTTAAAACTACTGAAGACACCCGATCCTCCTTATGGCCGTTTGAAACCAATGACGACCATCGTAGGGTTTTTGTCAGCTATTCATGGGATAACGATTCTCACAAGGAATGGGTGTTCAAATTGTGCCAAGATCTTCGGAGTAAAGGCGTTGATGCCATCATTGACCAAGCTATGCGCAAAGGCAAGGACTTGTTGGACTTCATGGAGAAAGGAATAGCCAACGCCCATCGCGTACTAGTGGTCGGTACCCCTAACTATAAACGCAAGTCAGAAGAAGAGAAGGGTGGTGTGAAATACGAGCAGAATATTATCAAAGCTTCTATCCTACAAGGAATAGGGTCGGACAGATATATCACTATCCTGCGCGAGGGTGAAAGTTTTGAGAAGTCTTTCCCCGCAGTGATCTCTACCAAGGGCGGCTACGATATGCGAAATGATGGCGACTATCAAGAACATCTGACTGCATTGGTACACGAGATATATGATATGCCAGTGGTTGTGCTAAATCCAATAGGTGCTGTGCCGGAGTTTGCAAGACAGGACGAGAATAACGATGGGCTTGTGAAAGAGAATGCAAATGACAATTATGTGACTCTAGTAAAAAGGTATTTATCATCCTCCGAATACAATATCGCATTCAACGATTTGATTACAAAGATGACTAACGATGCCTTTCAAAAGATAATGGAGAAGGCTAACTATAATATTGAGCTAAGAAAAGAAGTGTTAGACTCTTATTCTGATTATCACCATGCAGCAGTTTCAGACTTAATGGATGCAGCAATTTTGACAGCTCAATGGGGAACTTCCAAACAATTAGAAATATTTGGGCAAGTGTTGATGAAATTGTCAAGCAAGCCCTTTGTTAATGGTCAGGTTGAACTTGATGGTTCTGGTTTATTGCATGGTATTGGTGTGCAGTTCTTGTTTAACGTTGTGGGAATG
>OLSB01000113.1_pt1 | contig 90831 bp, 97 predicted proteins | sample 1672071 | NCBI WGS metagenome assembly OLSB01 (sample SAMEA3136642, study PRJEB25190) | human gut metagenome | biome: human gut; feature: human-associated habitat; material: faeces | place: Austria | collected 2013
ATTGGATTACAACCTGCTGATTTTGAATCGGAAACGGTTTAATCAGCAGACACTACGTTAGAGATCGCACAGCGCAAGGTGGATGCCAACAGGCAGAGTGTACAGGCTCTGGCGGAAGAACTGCATGCCATGCAGGAGGAATTCGACGAGAACGACAAGGAAGCCCAGACCCTGTGGCACAATGCGGATGCCCGCTTCAAGTTCGTGAATCAGGATCTGCGCCGGGCGGAACAGGCGAGGAAAAAGCCCTACTTTGGCAGAATCGATTTCCGGGACAAAAAACTGAAAAAAGACGAGGTCTACTATATCGGCAGAAGTGTCATTGCGGATAACCCGGCAGAACCGGAGGTCATCGACTGGAGAGCACCCATTGCCAGCGTATATTACGATGCCGCTCTGGGGGATGTCTCTTATTCCGTAAAGGGGGAGGGAAAATACGACATCACCCTGTCGCGGAAGCGCACCTATGAGATCGAAAATGATGAGCTGAAGGACTTCTACGATTCGGATGTGGTGGCCAACGATGAACTGCTGACAAAATATCTGGCGCGGAACAAAAAGGCGGTGCTGGGCGAGATCATTGCCACAATCCAGCAGGAGCAGAACGAAGTCATCCGCAAAAAGCCCCAGCACAACATGATCGTACAGGGAGCGGCGGGCTCCGGCAAGACCACAGTGGCCATGCACCGTATTTCCTACATCCTGTACAACTACGAGCAGGAGTTTGCACCGGAAGATTTTTATATTGTGGGAAGCAATCAGGTGCTCTTAAACTATATAACGGGAGTGCTGCCGGAACTGAATGTTTATGGTGTCTCCCAGATGACCATGGAGCAGTTGTTCGTAAGGCTTTTGTACGAGGACTGGGACAAGTCCTGGCAGATCAAGCCGGTGGTAAAAGGTGTGACCCCGGCGGTGAAGGGAACTCTTGTCTGGTTTAAGGAGCTGGAGAATTTCTGCCTGCGTTACGAATACCGCGCGATACCCAGAGAGGACGTGGTGATCGAAAAGACTGGCAAAGTGCTGCTGGACCGGGCCACCATTGCACGCTTATTGAAAGAGACAAAGGATCTGTCCCGGGCGGACAAAATCAGCAGACTGACGGATTATCTGATGGCACGGCTGGAAAATGAGCTGAGCGGAAAATATTATTCCTATACCCAGCCGGAAAAGCAGAAGCTCAAGCATTATTATGAGACCTATTTCGGAAAAAGGGAATGGAAGGGCTCTGTGGCGGAACTCTACGAACAGTTCCTGAAGGAAGAGCAGGAGAAAGATTTCACGGTCGAGGTGCCGGAAGGTGTCTACGATGTCTATGATCTGGCGGCCATGGCCTACCTCTACAAGCGCCTCAAGGAGGACACGGTGATCCGGGAGGCGGGGCATGTGGTGATTGATGAAGCCCAGGATTTCGGCATGATGGCCTATGCGTCTTTAAAATATTGTCTGAGCAAATGTACCTATACGATCATGGGAGATGTGGCCCAGAATATTTCCGACCGCTACGGTCTCAACGACTGGACGGAACTGCGGAAACTCATGCTGCCCGGAGAATTCGATTATTTCGGCATTTTGCAGAAAAGCTACCGTAACACGGTGGAAATCTCGGAGTTTGCCACGGACATTTTGTATCACGGCAGCTTTCCGGTCTATCCGGTGGAGCCTATCATACGTCATGGGGAACCGGTCACGGTGAAAAAATGTGTGGATTTTACAGAGCAGGTGACACAGGCGGAGCAGATCATCAAAGCATGGCAGAGCAAGGGGCTGGATACCATTGCCGTAGTCTGCATTGACGAAGCGGAGGCGGAAAAAGTAACAGCAGCCTTACAGGGCAGCGTGGAACTGAATACCGGAGATGCGGGAAAATGGGAGATCGGCGAGGGCGTCATGGTACTTCCGTTAAAATACACCAAAGGTCTGGAATTCGATGCAGTACTGATCTTCAACGCTTCGGAGGAAGATTACCCGGTGGAAGACGGGTATGTGAAGCAGCTGTACGTGGCAGCCACCCGAGCCCTGCATGAACTGACGGTGCTGTACCGGGGGAAACTCACCGGACTGATCGTAGATCCGGTATCCCCAGAGCAGAAGCAGAGAATGCGCCTTGCCGCAGATGCCCAGAAGAAGCCGGTGAAAACGGTGGTAAAACAGGCAGAGTCGGAGAAGACAAAAGAAGAGATCTACAGACAGAGGGCACAGGAAGCGGAAAAGGAACGTGTGGTCAGAGAGCGTTACGGCCCAAAGAAGATCATCGTGACAAGAAACAGTCAGGGGACAACAGACGGCGCCACACCGAAGAAAGCAGGACAGTCAGGGGGGCCTGAATCGAGGCGGACGGGACAGCCGTCACCTGCGAAAGTATACGGGGCAGAAAACGGCAATGCTGGCAGAGCAACCGGCAGACAGGAGCCGCGGATGGTAGAAAATAACGGCGAGTACGGCGATATGCCGGATGCCAAAACACTGATGTCCGCCGGACATTCCAGGATCGACTGCGCTGTGCGCATGGTCATGAAGGGCAAGGGCTATGTGGATCTTTTGAGTAGTTACGGAACCTTGCGGATCACACCCCTTGCGGTGGATATGTTCCGGATTTGTTTTGCCAAAGGGCAGTGTCGTGAATTCCCGAAAGCGGCGGTGACGGCAGCAGGAGACCTCAGATGCACGGTGCGGGAGAATCCTTCCCTGGTGGAAATTACAGCGGGATATGCCCAGATCCGTGTGGATAAAAAGACGGGAGCATTGACATTTTTAAATACACAGGGTAAGATTCTGCTGACGGAACGAAGCAGAGAACCAAGGCAACTCGGAGAAAAAAAGAACTGGAGCTTTTTTGAATGGAAAAAGGACGAGGCTCTGATCGCCGGAGGGATTGGGGCACCGAAACCTTTGAAGATAGGTAATTCCGCTGCTTATTTTTCCTACGGAAGAGCGGATGACAGATATCCGGGGCTGGCTTCGTCTAAAGGATATGAGATGATCTTCCCTGCGGGAAGCAGGGTATTGTGCTGCAACATAGCCATGTACGGAACTTATATTTCCATGGAAGAGACAGATATCATCGATTACTATTTACGCGCAAAATGATGGGGATCATCGGTATGGGTAACAATCTGATGGTGCTTTGGATGTGAGGAGAATTATGAAGACAACAATAACCGCAGTGATATTTGATATGGACGGTGTCCTCTTTGATACCGAGAGGATGTATATGGAGTGCTGGAGAGAAGCGGCAGAGCCTACGGGGCTTAAAAATGTGGATGAGATCTCCAAAGCCTGCATCGGCAGAACCTTACAGGGCACGAAGGAAGTATTCGAGGCAGCAAAGGCAGAGCAGGGCATTGACATCTCCTTTGAAGAATTGCATGAGGACTGCAGTCGTAGATTTAAGGAAAAGGAAGAACGGGATGGCCTTCCGGAAAAACCCGGCGTACATGAGATCCTGAAGTATTTAAAAAAGCAGGGTATTCCCGTAGCACTTGCTTCTTCCACGCGAAAAGCGGCAGTGATGGAGCATCTGGACAGAGCGGGTATCACATCTTATTTTCAGAAAATTATCTGCGGCGACATGGTGGAGCATGGCAAGCCTGCACCGGATATTTATCTGAAGGCCTGCGAGGAGCTTGGGGTTGCACCCGGACAGGCACTGGCTGTGGAGGATTCCTTCAACGGTATCCGATCCGCCTATGCAGCAGGCTTATATACGGTGATGGTGCCGGATCAGCTGCCGCCCACAGAAGAGATTCTTGCGCTGGTAGACAAAAAGTGTGACAGCCTGACAGAACTTCAGGCACAGCTGCCGGAACTTTTGGCGGTATGCGGGGACTGAGGATCATTCTACTGCGGCATGGAACCACAGTACCTTACAGCAGTCACAGGAGGGATCCCGTCTGATCACATGCTCCGTGTGAGCCGGTACCATAAAGGCGGTACCGGGCAGCAGAGGGATTTCTTCGCCACCGACGAGAGCATATCCTTTTCCGTCCAACACGAAGAAGCCTTCCTGATCGTCATGCTTTTGCGGCATGTGATATTCTGTGCTGCGATAGAGGGATACGCCCATACGACACCCTTTTACACACCCCTGGTTTTCATCTAACAGAGTGTGACCGGTGCGTTCGGGCATTTGCGCTATAATGGAATCTAAAGTAGTATAAGGAATCATTTGTATGCCTTTCCATGAATGTAATGTATAATGTAACGATTCAGTTACCATATTTTTAACAACAGTGTAGCAGACTGAGAGAGGAAAAACAATAGACTGCCTGTTCGGGCAGAGTAAAGGAATATAAAAATGGAAGAAAAAGAGACAATACAGCCCATTGAGATCACATGGGAAGAACTACAGTCCCGGGACCTTGAACGATACATTCTGGTGGATACCAGAGGGGATGAAGCAGTAAACTATGGAATGATTCCCGGAGCCATTGCAATTCCCGAATGTGAACTGGTGGACAAGCTGGCTGCGGCAGCAGGGGATAAAAAAGTGATCCTGTATTGCAGCCGCGGGCAGAACAGTAAAGCGTCCGCAGAATATTTCCGGGAACAGGGAATGGACGTCTACAGTTTACAGGGCGGCTATACCGGGTGGCTTCTGAACCTGATGCAGAAGGAACAGCCCGGAGAAAAAGAAAACGAGCGGGCACGGGAGATTGAAAAAAGCATCCGCAAAAAATTCCATAAAGTCCTGTTTTCCCGATTTGCCAAAGCTATCAATGAGTATGACATGATCCAGGAGAACGACAAGATCGCCGTATGTATCTCCGGTGGTAAGGATTCCATGCTGATGGCGAAGCTGTTTCAGGAGCTGAAGCGTCACAACAAGTTCCCCTTTGAACTGGTATTTTTGGTGATGGATCCCGGTTACAGTGAGGCGAACCGCAAGATCATCGAGAACAATGCGAAGCTGATGGATATTCCCATTACGATTTTTGAATCCCAGATATTTGATGCGGTGTATGATATCGAGGATTCCCCCTGCTATCTGTGTGCCCGAATGCGCAGAGGCTATCTGTATAGCCATGCAAAGGAGCTGGGGTGCAATAAGATCGCTCTGGGACACCATTACGATGATGTTATCGAGACGATCCTCATGGGGATGTTGTACGGCGGACAGGTGCAGACCATGATGCCGAAGCTGCACAGCACGAATTTCGAGGGCATGGAGCTGATCCGCCCCATGTATCTGATCCGCGAGGACGACATCAAGCACTGGAGAGATTACAACGATCTGCATTTTATCCAGTGTGCCTGCCGCTTTACCGATACCTGTACCACCTGCCGTACCGATGGCAGCAGTCCCTCCAAGCGTATGGAGATCAAGAACCTGATCGCTTCCCTGAAGCAGACCAATCCCTTTATCGAAGGGAATATTTTCAAGAGCGTGGAGAATGTCAACCTACGCACGATCATCGCCTATAAAGAGGACGGTGTGAAACATCATTTTCTGGAGCATTATGACGAGTGGAAATAGGGCACCTGCACTTGACGGAAAGAGCTTTTTTATTCTATAATAGAACGTAAACCGTAAATTGTGGAAGGCTTTAAGCGCCCTTACAACAGGAGAAGCTATGATCAAGAGTATGACGGGATTTGGCAGATGTGAGACTGCCGAGAATAACAGAAAGTTTACCGTAGAGATGAAGTCTGTGAATCATCGCTACCTTGATGTGAACATCAAAATGCCGAAGAAGCTGAATTTCTTCGAGTCTGCGATCCGCAGTGAACTGAAGAACTACATTTCCAGAGGTAAAGTGGATCTGTTCATTACTTATGAAGATTTTTCCGAGAACACGTCCAGCGTCCGTTACAACAAGGAGCTGGCAGCGGAGTATCTGGGATACCTGAAACAGATGGCCAGCGATTTTGATCTGGATTGTGACATCAGGGTGTCCACCCTGTCGAAGTATCCGGATGTCTTCGTGATGGAAGAGCAGGATATCGACGAGGAAGAGCTGTGGAAGGAACTGCAGAGAGCCTTAAAGGGTGCCTGCGAGATGTTCGTACAGACCCGGATCACCGAAGGGGAACATCTTAGGGATGATCTGATCGCGAAACTGGACGGCATGCTGAAGCTGGTAGATTTCATTACAGAGCGTTCTCCCCAGATCATCACGGAGTACCGTCAGAGACTGGAAGAGCGTGTGAAGGAACTGCTGGGTGATACCACAGTGGACGAAGGAAGACTTCTCACGGAAGTGACGATCTTTGCGGATAAGGTGTGCGTGGATGAAGAACTGGTGAGACTGCGCAGCCACATTGAGACCACGAAGAATACACTGACAGCCGGTGGCAGCATCGGAAGGAAATTAGACTTCCTGGCGCAGGAGATGAACCGCGAAGCCAATACGATTCTGTCTAAGTCTAATGACCTGGAGATCTCCAACTGTGCCATTGAATTAAAGACTGAGATCGAAAAAGTCAGAGAGCAGATACAGAATATTGAATAGCCACGAAAGGCGATACAATGAACCGACTGATCCATGTGGGATTTGGAAATATTGTGAATACAGATAAGATCATTGCTATAGTAAGTCCGGAATCCGCACCTATCAAACGCCTGGTGCAGAAGGCAAAAGAGACGGGACTGGCAATCGATGCCACACAGGGACGCAGGACGAAATCCGTCCTGGTCATGGAGAACAGTCAGATCGTGCTGTCTGCACTTTTACCCGAGACGATTGCGGGAAGAGCACAGGCGTTGTGGCCGGAAGATGAAAAAGAGGACAGTGAAGAAGATGCAGAATAAGGGAATATTGATGGTGATCTCCGGATTCTCCGGAGCCGGCAAAGGAACACTGGTGAAAAAGCTGTTATCGGAATATGACAATTATGCATTGTCTATCTCCATGACTACCAGAGGACCGCGTGAAGGAGAACAGGACGGAAGAGAATATTTCTTCCGCACCAGAGAACAATTTGAAGAAAATATTGCAAAAAACGGATTTATCGAGTATGCTCAGTATTGCGGCAATTATTACGGAACGCCGAAAGCATATGTGGAAGAGCAGATGCAGGCAGGTAAGGATGTGATCTTAGAGATCGAGATTCAGGGAGCCATGAAGATCAAGGAACAGTTCCCGGAGAGCCTGTTACTGTTCGTTACCCCTCCCAGTGCAGAAGAGTTGCAGAAGAGACTGGTGGGCAGAGGAACCGAGACAGCCGATGTGATCGCACAGAGACTGGCACGGGCTTATGAAGAATCAGAAGGCATGGATGCCTATGATTATATAGTAGTGAACGACGATCTGGATGAGTGTGCTGCAGCGGTACAGAAGTATGTGGAAGCAGCGAAAAATGTACCGTCCCGTCGTGTAGAATTTATCACAGAGATCAGAGAGGAACTGAAAGGTTTCGCGAAAGGAGCAAAATAAAATGTTACATCCCTCTTATACCGACTTAATGAAAGTAGTAAACAGCGAGGTAGAGCCCGGCGAAGCACCCGTTGTCAACAGCCGTTATTCTATCGTTATGGCAACTGCCAAGAGAGCAAGACAGATCATCGCAGGTGACGAGCCTCTGGTAACAGCCAAGGTGGATAAGCCCCTGTCTATCGCAGTAGAAGAGCTGAATCAGGGTAAGATCAAGATCCTTGGTGATGATGAGGAAGCATAAGACGCATGAAGATATTGTTTGTATCCCTGGGCTGTGACAAGAATCTTGTCGATTCCGAGAAGATGCTTGGCATGCTCCAGGAAAAAGGTTATACCTTCACGGATGATGAAGCAGAGGCAGATGTTGTAGTGGTAAACACCTGCTGCTTTATCGGCGATGCCAAGGAAGAAAGTATCAATACATTATTGCAGATGGGAGAACTGAAGGACAGCGGACAGGTCAAGGCACTGATCGCTGCCGGGTGTCTCGCCCAGCGCTACCGCGAGGAGATCCAGAAGGAGATCCCGCAGGTGGACGCCATTATCGGAACCACTGCTATTGATGAGATCGTAGCTGCCCTGGAGGAGATCCTGGCAGGACAGAAACAGAACCATTATGAAGATATTAATGCCGCCCCTGTGACAGAGACCAACCGTGTTGTCACTACAGGCGGACATTTTGCGTATCTGAAAATTGCAGAAGGCTGTGACAAACACTGCACCTACTGTATTATTCCGAAGGTCAGGGGCAATTACCGCAGCGTTCCCAAGGAGAGTCTGTTAAAAGAAGCCAGAGAACTTGCGGATAAAGGCGTACGGGAGCTGATCCTGGTAGCACAGGAGACCACGCTGTACGGTGTGGATCTGTATGGGAAAAAGGAGTTGCCCGGACTTTTACATGAGCTGGCGCAGATCCCCGGTATCTACTGGATCCGTATTTTATACTGTTATCCGGAGGAGATCACGGATGAACTGATCAATGCTATTGCAGCAGAACCCAAGGTATGTAACTATCTGGATATTCCCATCCAGCATGCTTCCGACAATGTGTTGAAACGAATGGGCAGACGTACCGACCAGGCAGAACTTCGTGCCATCATTGGGAAACTTCGGGAGAAAATCCCCGATATCTGCTTGCGTACCACACTGATCAGCGGGTTCCCCGGAGAGACCCAGGAGGATTTCGAGGAGCTGTATCGGTTTGTCAATGAGATGGAATTCGACCGTCTGGGTGTATTCCCCTATTCTCAGGAGGAAGATACTCCCGCTGCCACTATGGAAGACCAGGTACCGCAGGAAGTCAAGGAATTCCGGAGAGATGAACTGATGGAATTACAGCAGGCAATCGCCTTTGACAAGGCGGAGGATATGGTAGGACACATCCTGACCGTAATGATCGAGGGCAAGGTTGCGGACGAAGAGACTTATGTTGCAAGAACCTACAGAGATGCCCCTAATGTGGACGGCTATCTGTTCGTAAATACTTCAGCGAATCTGATGACCGGAGATTTTGTCAAGGTTCTGGTCACCGGTTCCAATGAATATGATCTGATAGGAGAAATATATCATGAGTAAAATGAATCTGCCCAACAAGCTGACTATTTTTCGTGTGATCCTGATCGTACCATTTATTATCCTGTTACTGGGAGGTCAGGCCGGATGGTTTGGCGAGAACACCTTCGTGACGGATATGATCGCACTGGCTATCTTCATCATTGCCAGCCTCACCGATCTGATCGACGGTAAGATTGCAAGAAAATATAATCTGATCACCGACTTCGGTAAGTTCATGGATCCCCTGGCGGATAAGCTGTTAGTATGTTCCGCCATGATCGCACTGATCGAGATGAACCGTATCCCTTCCTGGGTGGTCATCATCATCATCGCCAGAGAGTTTATCATCAGCGGCTTTCGTCTGATCGCTTCCGACAATGGCGTAGTCATTGCCGCAAGTTACTGGGGCAAGTTCAAGACCACCTTCCAGATGGTCATGATCTGCCTGATGATCGCCAACTTCCCGCAGCTGCAGATCCTTACCAATATCATTATGTGGATCGCACTGATCCTCACCGTGGTATCTTTGATCGATTACCTTGTGAAGAATAAAGATGTCATGAAGAACACGAAATAAATTGAAAGTTACGAAAGCATAGCCGAGCATAGGAAAAATAAGAACCGTGATTGGGAGCTTGCTCACAAATCACGGTTTTTATTTTTTGCGTCATGCGGCGAACGCCTGCCGCAGGCATTCTGGAATATATAATTCCCTTGTTATACCTTCCGGTTTTCACAATTTGGGTATCAGCAACAAAACAAGCTTCTGATACACACAAACTTTCATAGCGTGGGTATCAGCAACAAAACAAGCTTCTCATACCCTCAAACTTTCCATAGCGTGGGTATCAGCAACGAAACAAGCTTCTGATACCCTCAAACTTTCCACAGCGTGGGTATCAGCAACAAAACAAGCTTTTCAATACCCACAAACTTTCATAGTGTGGGTATCAGCAACAAAACAAGCTTTTCATACCCACAAACTTTTCATAGTGTGGGTATCAGTAACAAAACAAGCTTTTCCTACCCATAAACTATTTAAGGCAGAAGAAGGGTACAGAGAAGCTTGCGCCTATCTTCTGTGCCCACGCTGAGGCGGAAGAAGGGCACAGAGAAGCTTGATCCTATTTCCTGTGCTCACGTTTAGGCGGAAGAAGGGTACAGAGAAGCTTGCGCCTATCTCCTGTGCCCACGCTGAGGTGGGAGAAGGGTACAGAGAAGCTTGATCCTATCTCCTGTGCCCACACTGAGGTGGGAGAAGGGTACAGAGAAGCTTGATTCTATCTCCTGTGCCCACACTGAGGCAAAAGAATGGGCACAGGCGGAACTTGTCCGGTCTACGGCAACCCTACGTTACGAGCCATGCCCCTAATTCATAAATGTGTCGCAAAAGGCGCTGCCAATCTTATGAATAGCGCGGCGTTCGCCGCATCACGGCATAAGTAAAGACAGCGATTTGTGCGCAAGCGCCCATCGCTGTCCTCACTATGCCTATGCGCGGCTCATTGCTCGCGTAAACTTTCAATTTACAAAACATTTAAAAACAGTATTGACTTTTTCCCGGCATATGGTAATATAAACATATGAACAGTGGCTCATATGAATGAATATTAAAACTAAATGCAAATCATTAGCATCTAAAAAGCAGGAAATGCTAATGGAGAAAGAGGAGGATATTACCATGAAGAAAACTTACAAGATCGAAGTAGATTGTGCAGCATGTGCTCTGAAGATGGAGGATGCAGCGAAGAAGGTAGAAGGCGTTACCGATGCGACCGTCAGCTTCATGACCCAGAAGATGAAAGTGGAATTCGCTGACGGCAGCGATGAGAAGGCCGTTATGGAGAATGTGGTAAAAGCCTGCAAGAGAGTAGAGGACGATTGCGAAATTTATTTATAGGATGAATTCCGGAAGGAGAGCAGATACTCTCTTTACCGGGAGACTTGATAATTTTGTAGGAAAGCAAGGAGGATTCCTATGACGAAGAAACAGAAAAAAGTATTGATCCGCATTATTGTAGCGGCAATCTTATTAGTTATTTTACATTTTGTTCCGCTGGAAGGGCTGTGGCTGGGATTGCTGTACCTGATCCCTTACGTGGTGATCGGATATGATATTTTAAGAAAAGCCGTTCTGGGCATCATGCATGGTGAAGTGTTTGATGAGAATTTCCTGATGGCAGTAGCGACAGTAGGTGCTATGGGACTGGGAGAGTATTCCGAGGGCGTGGCAGTTATGCTGTTCTACCAGATCGGCGAATTGTTCCAGTCGGTCGCTGTAGGCAAAAGCCGCCAGAATATCAGTGCACTGATGGATATCCGTCCCGACTATGCTAATATCGAGGCCGAAGACGGCAGTCTGGAGCAGGTAGATCCTGATGATGTAGAGATCGGAACCATTATCGTGGTACGTCCCGGTGAGAAAGTTCCCATTGACGGTGTGGTTGTGGAAGGCACTTCCACTCTGAATACCAGTGCCCTGACCGGTGAAAGTGTTCCAAGAGAGATCACTGTGGACCAGAATGTGATCAGCGGCTGTGTGAACCTGACAGGACTATTAAAGATCCGTACTACCAAGGAATTCGGAGAATCCACGGTATCCAAGATCCTGGATCTGGTAGAGAACTCCAGCATGAAGAAGTCCAAATCTGAGAACTTTATTACGAAGTTCGCAAGATATTATACCCCGGCTGTCTGCTACAGTGCCCTGGCCCTGGCCATCCTGCCTCCTGTGATCAACCTGATCATGGGCAACCCGGCAGCCTGGAGCACCTGGATCATCCGTGCTCTGACCTTCCTGGTAATCAGTTGTCCCTGCGCGCTGGTCATTTCCATTCCTTTGAGCTTCTTCGGAGGAATCGGTGCGGCAAGTGCCTGCGGCATTTTGGTGAAGGGATCCAACTATCTGGAAGCGATGTCTGAGACTAAGTATGTGGTATTTGACAAGACCGGTACCCTGACCAAAGGTGTATTCGATGTAACGGGGATCTATCCCGGTCAGGGATTTACAGAGGAAGAACTGCTGGAGTATGCTGCTTATGCGGAGAGTTATTCCAGTCATCCCATCAGCAAGAGTCTGAAGAACGCTTATGGAAAAGAACTGGATGCCTCTAACGTCAGTGATGTGGAGGAGATCAGCGGACACGGTGTAACTGCCAAAGTGAACGGCAGACAGGTGGCAGCCGGCAATGCAAAGCTGATGAAGAGCCTGAACCTGGCTTATACGGAAAATACCGGTGTAGGTACAGTGGTTCATGTGGCGGTAGACGGTAACTATGCAGGATACATCCTGATCTCCGATGTGATCAAGGATGGTGCGAAGGAAGCAATTGCCTCCCTGAAAAATTCCGGCGTGAAGAAATGCATCATGCTGACCGGTGACAGCAAAACAGTTGCAGAACATGTGGCCGGTGAGTTAAAATTAGATGAGGTACACAGTGAGCTGCTTCCCGCAGACAAGGTAAGCTGCGTGGAGAAGCTGTTGCAGGAGAAGGGTGCGAAGGAAAAACTGGCATTCGTGGGCGATGGTATCAACGATGCACCGGTATTGTCCCGTGCTGACATCGGTATCGCCATGGGAGCACTTGGTTCTGATGCAGCCATTGAAGCTGCAGACGTGGTCCTGATGGATGACAATCCTGCCAAGATTGCCCTGGCTATGCGGATTTCCCGCAAATGTCTGCGTATCGTCTACGAGAACATCGTATTTGCACTGGCAGTCAAAGCCATCTGCCTGATCCTGGGTGCGCTGGGTATCGCCAACATGTGGGTTGCTATCTTCGCAGATGTAGGAGTGATGGTACTGGCTGTTCTCAATGCCATCAGATGCCTGCGCATTAAAAACAATTAACCGGATGCAGTGAAAATATGTCGGTGTCATGAGATAGCCGGTATTCCGGGAGAACAGGTGAACATGCAGACTTTTTTTTCAGAAATTACAGCACTGTGCAGGAACGAACAATTTCTGCACAGTGTGATGGAAAAATATCATTATGATCCGGAAGAATATCCAAATCTGAAGAGGCTGGCAGGTGAGATGATCCCCTGCCTGGAGACAGAAGCGGGATGGCAGGACAGAGAAATCAAAGAGACTTTTCCCGGGAGGGATCAGTCTTTTTTGGCTGTAGGCATTACCCTGGGAAAAGCGATCGATGCACTGCAGGAAAAGTATTTGCAGAACGGATTTCTGACAGAGAGTTATATGATCGAGGTGCTGTCCAGTGAATTATTATTAAAAAGCTACCGGGCTTATACAGAGTGGGTAGCTGTGCATCGGAATCTGCATGTTGCCAGACTGCATTTTTTAGGTGGGGAGATTTCTGAGACTTCGGAATCCCAAATAGGCAGTCTGCTGCGGCTGGCGAATCTGCCCATGCTTCTGCAGGAGCTTGCATTGCCGGTTACCTGTAATGCAGCATATTGCATGATCCCGAAAAAAAGCGTGGTATTTTATGCGGAGCTGACGAAGGATCCTTTTACCAAATGTGCAGGAATCTGTCTGGGATGTGGTAGGAGAGACTGCCCGAACCGCATGGAGGAAAAAGAGAATTTCCCTTTGCGATTTGCGGATATGACGGACCGCCCGTTGTCCTATGGATATGCCAGGATTTTTTCAAAAAACACAGATGAAAATGGAAGATAACGTACAAAACAGAAGCCTCTATTGTCCGAAATATTCGAAAAATCCTATAGTCATACCCGGAGCAGGGCATTGAAGGTCTCCTCTAAATTCAGTCTGCCGTAGCCCCATTCCCGGTTGGGGTAGTTCAGACCCTGCGTACGCACGGCACCGCGTATGAAATAACTGCGGATCTCCCGGCTTTCCGCCAGCCGGTTATTGCCCTCAATGACTGACCATTGGAAAAACTGTGCTACGGCTCCGGCAGTGATAGCGGCAGCCATGCTGCTTCCCGTACGGCGTCCGTCAATGGTGGAGATATTGACTCCGGGAGCGGATAAGTCCGGACGGATCTGCCCGGTGCGCCCAAAGCCTCTGCCGGATTCTGCGTAAAAACTGTTGTTTTCTGCGTTGTAAGTAGAAACGCTCAGAACCTCCGGCGCCATCGAGGGCTCCGTCAGAGTCATGTCGGGATCCGGATTGAGAAAATATACCGGAGTAGACAGAAATTCTGTGATAGGCAGCCACATGTGAAAATTACCGTTATATAAACTACCGGAAGCAGAGACACGAAAGGTCCAGATACCGGGGGTAGGATCCTGGATGCGTACAAGCATCAGTTCTTCGCCGGAATTTTCTTCTACAAGAGCAGAGTCGATAGTGACTCTGCTTTTTTCATAAATAAAGGAATAGGTCACACTTTGCTGCAATCCCAGGCGCAGTTCAGGAATATTTTCCCCGCCGGGAGTGCGGATGCTCAGATTAAAAGCATCCGGCAGAGCACCCCAAAGCTCCAGCCAGAATCCGATACAGCCTTCGCTGACCCGGATCTCCACATCCCGGGAATCCTCCCCAGGTGTCTGAGCGCTTAGTCTTCCATGGTAATGGTGTGAGGCGTTCCCTTCATTTCCCCCGCAGACGATGGCAGCACGGCTTCTGCGGACAGCGAGGGAAGAGAGATACCGTGACAGGGAGGAATTGCCCGCGTGATCTCCCTGGTTGGTTCCCAGACCCAGACAGATGACTACCGGACGTTCGAAGAGCCGCACGAAGGATTCCGCATATTTGATGCCCAGCATAATATCATTTTCCTGATAGGCGGGAACACCCTCGGGCACCAGATAAAAGCTGCGCAGATATTGCTTACATTCCTTGAGCTTCACCACGACGATGTCGGCACCCGGTGCAGCACCGATATAAGAATTGCCTTGTCTGACGACACTGCCGGCTGCGACTCCGGCGAGGATACTGCCGTGTCCGTTTTCGTCCCGGGAGGGAACGATGGAATAAGGATCCTCGGAACGCAACGCCAGGTTAATATCCTCTCTGCGGTATTCAGAACCATATTTTAACCCATCAGGGGGCGCTCCGGTCTGAACCGTCTGATCCCAGATCGCCAGGATACGGCTGTTGCCGTTCTCGTCCAGAAACACAGGATTTTGGTAATCAATACCGGTATCGATAAAACACAGGATCACGCCCTGCCCCGTGAGACTTAGGGGCGGACGCTGTACCTGGGTGATCCCACTGGCGATCAGGCTTGCCGGATCAAAGGGAGCGGCACCGGGTGGCGTCTCACCGGAGGGAGATAGCTGCATGAGCCCATAAAGCTTTGGCATATTGTGATAGGGAAAAAAATCAATCTTTGGATTGCGGATTCCCAGATTGGCCAGATACAAAATCAAAAAATCTTCTCCGATGCGTTCATAACAATTATTGTCATCTCCCAGAAATTCCGATGCGGAAAAGTCTGTGATAATGTCATAGGTGTCCTCTGACAGGATCATTTCCTTGCAGTCCATGGCGTTGCTCCGAAGAATCCATTTTTATAATATATACAACGGGATGAATTTTGGTGTGTATGCGTGGGGAGATCCATGACATAAGGGAAAAGCTATAGTACATAAAATATTATGAATATTATAGAAGAGACGGGTAGAAATACCGGTAAGGGATCGTGAGATGTGGGAAAATCCTATTTTCAAAAAAGTATGGGAAGTCGGGAAAAAATCAGCGGTATTGATGAAGAAACATTATAAGAATGGTCTGATGTTGGGAGTGCTCTTGCTGGCAATGTTTTTCCTCGGAAGAAGCATCGGAGCCATTGCCTACGGTCTGCGTATGCAGCGGGAAATAAAGACACAGGAGACGGCGGGAACTGCGTTAGAGAACACGGAAGCGTTATTTTCAGCAGAAAACTGGGGATTGGGATTCGGGGCGGAAGGAACACAGCCCACCGGCACGGCATCTGCGGAAAAACTAAAAAAGTACAATGCCTATTATGTGGGAGCTGCGGAGGAGAAAAAGATCTATCTTACTTTTGATTGTGGCTATGAGAACGGTAATAGTTCTGCTATATTGGATGCATTGAAAAAGCATAATGCACCGGCGACCTTTTTTGTGGTAGGACATTTTCTGGAGTCGGCGCCGGAGATGGTGAAACGCATGGTGGAGGACGGACACACCGTGGGAAACCATACCTATCATCATTATGACATGTCGAAAATTTCTGATCCAGCGGTTTTCCGGAAAGAGATGGATGACGTGAGAACTCTTTTTCAGGAGACCACCGGTACGGAGATGGCGATGTACTACCGGCCGCCCCAGGGAAAATACAGTGAGACGAATCTGCAGATGGCAAAGGATCTGGGGTATGCCACTTTTTTCTGGAGCCTGGCATATGTGGACTGGAACGTGGATGCACAGCCCAGCCACGAGGAAGCTTTTTCCAAGCTGACAGGCAGGATCCACCCCGGAGCGGTGGTGCTGTTACATAATACCTCGAAGACCAATGGGGAGATTCTGGATGAACTGCTCACAAAATGGGAAGAAATGGGTTATACCTTCGGAAAATTGGAAGAACTGGTGCAGTAGGGTTTGACTTCCCCTGCACCATACCCTATAATAGAGGACAGAAAAATATACTGGAGGACAACCATGGAAAAAGAACTGGTAGTTGTCATTGATTTTGGCGGACAGTACAATCAGCTGGTCGCCAGAAGAGTCAGAGAATGCAACGTATATTGCGAGATCTACTCTTACAAGACAGACTTGAATAAGATAAAAGCGATGAATCCTAAGGGAATCATCCTGACCGGCGGCCCCGCAAGCTGCTATGAACCCGGTGCAGCTACCTGCTCCGAGGATCTGTTTCACTTAGGAGTTCCCGTGCTGGGACTCTGTTACGGCGCACAGCTGATGACCCATGTGCTGGGTGGTAAGGTAGAACGCGCAGCCGTTCGGGAATATGGCAAGACTGAGGTGAAGGTAGACCGCAGTTCCAAGCTGTTTTCCGATGTATCCGAGAATACGATCTGCTGGATGAGCCATTTCGACTATATTTCGAAACTGGCACCCGGTTTCCGTGCCGTAGCTACCACTGCAAACTGCCCTGTGGCAGCAGCAGAGTGTGTAGAGCGCGGACTGTATGCGATCCAGTTCCATCCGGAAGTACTCCACACGGTGGAAGGCTCCAAGATGCTGTATAATTTCGTACGTAATATCTGCGGATGCTGCGGTGACTGGAAGATGGATTCCTTCGTGGAAGAGTCCATTAAGGCAATTCGTGAGAAGGTTGGTAATGGTAAAGTCCTCTGTGCATTGTCCGGCGGCGTGGATTCCTCCGTGGCAGCAGTATTGTTATCCAAGGCAGTCGGCGAGCAGCTGACCTGTGTCTTCGTAGATCACGGCCTGCTCCGTAAGAATGAGGGCGATGAGGTGGAAGCAGTCTTCGGTCCCAACGGCAATTACGATCTGCACTTCATCCGTGTGAATGCGCAGGAGCGTTTCTACAGCAAGCTGGCAGGTGTATCCGAGCCGGAGCATAAGAGAAAGATCATCGGCGAAGAGTTCATCCGTGTATTCGAGGAAGAGGCGAAGAAGATCGGTGCCGTGGATTTCCTGGTACAGGGAACCATCTATCCCGATGTGGTAGAGAGCGGACTGGGCGGTGAATCCGCAGTGATCAAGTCCCATCACAACGTAGGCGGCCTGCCCGACTATGTAGATTTCAAGGAGATCATCGAGCCTCTGCGCAACCTGTTCAAGGATGAGGTCCGTAAGGTAGGACTGGAGCTTGGCATTCCCGAGCATCTGGTATTCCGTCAGCCGTTCCCCGGTCCCGGACTGGGTATCCGTATCATCGGCGAAGTGACCGCTGAGAAGGTCAAGATCGTACAGGATGCAGATGCCATCTACCGCGAGGAAATCGCTAACGCAGGTCTGGACCGCGAGATCAACCAGTACTTCGCAGCCCTGACCAATATGAGATCCGTAGGCGTTATGGGTGATGAGAGAACCTATGATTACGCCATCGCATTGAGAGCCGTGAAGACCATCGACTTCATGACCGCAGAGAGCGCACAGATCCCTTATGAAGTATTACAGAAGGTGACCAGCAGGATCATCAATGAGGTGAGCCATGTGAATCGGGTAATGTATGATATTACCAGTAAGCCGCCCGGAACGATTGAGTTTGAATAGTCCCTTCTGCCCAGGAAAGCCCTATTTTACTGGGTTTCCCGACTTATGGCTCTAAAAATTGCATTTTCATTGCATTATTTATTTTACCTGCACATGAAATTCTGCTGTGAAACCATTGCTTGTATAATCGGCAATACTGTGCGTGGCAGGTGTGTATGTCAGCTTTCCAGCAAGCTTCTTTGCAACCTCAAAGTTGCTGTTTGGATATAAATGCCCATAGGTTCCTAGAGTCGTCTGAATCTTTTCATGTCCCAGACGGTCTTTGATGATTAGTGGGTTTTCACCCATGCTGATTAAAAGGGACGCATGGGAATGCCGTAAGGCATGGATTTTTATGCGGTGGATACCGGCAAGCCCTGCCAGCTTTTCGAGGGCTCTTGGCAGGGTATGCTTGCTGGTTGGAATACCGCTGTAACTGATTACGAAATTACAGTCTTTCAGAACCTTCTGCTGAACTTCTTTCCATTCTTTCAGTTCCTTGATTGTATCTTCATCAATTACAATAGTACGTTTGCTTGCCTGCGTTTTGGGTTCCACAAATTTGTATTCGGTCATGGATTTGTAATACAGTGTTTTTGTGATGCTTAAAAGACCAGTTTCAAAATCAATGTCATCCCATTGAAGGGCAGCAGCCTCACCGATTCTCATGCCTGTCATGAATAAGAGCCAGAAAGAAATAAACAGGTAATGCTCGTAATAATCTCCCTTATAGAGCAGGGAAATAACCTTTTGAAATTCTTCCAGTGTCCAAAAGTCAACCTTTACTTTTTTTGATTTGACATTGCCTACCATGCGTGCAGGATTTCTCTCGCAGAGTCCGAGTATGATTGCACGGTCAAAGGCAACGGCAAGCATTCCCTGCACGATACGGACGTAATTGGGACTGAACTCTTTAGCAAGTTTTAACTGCCATGTCTGCACATGAATCGGCTCAATCTCATTTACCTTTTTACGGTAAAAATACGCAAAATGCTTTTGGATGGTACTGTAACGGTTTTTATAGGTACTTTCCTTAACCTGTGTTTTATACCATGGGAGATAGATGTCCTCCACAAAGGTTTTGAAGGTAGGCTGTTCTTTGTCAACAGCCAGTTCCTCTGCAGAAGCAAGAATCAATTTGGAATACTCCTCCTTCGCCTCCTTTTTTGTCTTAAATCCGCTCTTGTATTTCTGAATCTGTTTTCCTGTAACGGGGTGATAACCGAGATTTGCCCTAAAATAGTAGGTTCCGTTTTCTGCCCGTTTAATAATTTCTTTTGCCATAGTCTGTCACTCCTTACACAAATATGCAAGAAGCACAATCAGCCTTGTTTGTCGGGAATTGTGATGCCCAGTAATTCTTCGACAGCTTCTTTTGGCACACGGTCTAATTTCCGCGACTGATAATAGGTATGTCCTTTGGAAATCATCAGCTTTTTTGCCTCTTTTATAATATCTGATGCAAATGAGGGACCATATCCCATTGCTATTAAGTCACTTTTTGTAACTGTAACCATATTCCTCCTTCCCATAGCCAGAATAGAAAACCTCAATATCTGGCTATAGTATAACAGTTTTTATATTATTTTGGAATGATTCAATTTTTGATGAGTAATTTACATACCTTCCATCACCGTTTCCTATGCCCTTTCCGGCCATGTTTTTTGGCTGTACAATGTACTATTCAATCTGTATGGGAGGCAGACTATCCGCAGTCAGCCACTCATCAGAACCCATATACATGATGGTGTATGTTCTTTAATTGTCAAAGAACGAATGACCTTTTTTCATGTGAAAGGTCATTTAAAAAATAAATATCTAGTGTGGATAAAATACTTGAAAAAATTTTTGGAAAATTGAAAAAAGAGCATATATAGTACATAAAAGTTGACATGATACAAGATATTGTGCTAATATGAACACGTAATTGATTTTTATGCTTACCTGTGCTAAGGGAACGGGAGTTTGGCAGGATATACCCGATATATCCTGTGAACTTTTTGGAGAACTAGCAGGCTGCCGGTTTGAAAGGAAGACCGGGGCATACGTTGTTTAGGATTGTATATGTGTCAGAAGATACCATTGCTTTATCATGCAGTGGCAGTCTTTTGGCATTTTTTTATTAGCGGAGAAAGTGGATAACTTTCCGGGAATCGTAAGCATTTGTGGAATACCACACACAGTTGGGAATGGAACTTAACGGAACCATTCTCTTTTTTTGTATTGCCAGTAATCCGCATAAGCGGCTGGATAAATAAAATAACCTCCCGGATGGGAGAGAAAGAAAGGTGGAACAGACAATGAATGAAACAAGAGTATTTAAGGATGACTATCGCGGCGTATTCAGCGAACAGGATGATTTTCTGAAGTGCCTGAAGCGAATCGGTGAAAACTCGTCATGGGAGAGGAGAAAATCCAAACATCTCAGACTGGTGGCAATCACAGAAGGAAGCCAGATAGAAAAGGATCTGCGGGAACAGTATGCGGATGAGGGTATGGATGAGGACATCATCACAGATACCATTCTCAATACCGGGCTGCTGCTCAAAGTAAGAAACCAGTATTATCCGGTCAGGGCATGTGCAATCAAGACCATTTTAGACCGTGCCGGTATTAAAGGACCGGGACTGAAGAAGGTGGAGAAGAATGTATATGCCAGAATCTTAAATGACTGTCTGAAGGTTGCGAAAGGGGAAGCCCTGCTGCGCATCTCTGAGGGAAAAGTATCTGCTGTATTGGGAGGTGACTGCTGTGATTATGCAGTCATTGACATGGAGCAGATTTTTTTGCATTCCGTAGAATATCTGCATGATAACTTCAAAGGATGTCAGTATTTAGGCGGTTTTTATGAGCATGACATGGCATCGGCACTCTGGGAACTGTCCGGAGAAGACGAACTGCTGGAGGCTTATAAGGAAGAACTGCTTCTGCACGGAAAGAGTGTGGAGGAAATGAAGCCTATGGTGCGTATCACAACTTCAGATACGGGAGCCGGAGGAGCAAATATCTTTCCGATGATTGTATCGGGAAAGGAAAACACCACCATCAATCTGGGAGAGCCGCTGCGTCTTGGACACAGAAACGGCACAAAAATTTCAGAGTTTGATGACCAGTTAAAGCTCCTTTATGGAAAATACCAGCTGGCAACAGGCAACCTGATCAGACTGTTAAAGATTGATATTGCAAATCCTGTCAACTGTATGAAGGGTGTCATGGATAAGCTTGGAATTGCCCGGAAATATGCGGCAGAGGCAGTAGATCTGTTTATTGCCCAGTATGGGGAAGATCCCTGCACTGCACATGACATTTATTATGGCATTTCCGAAATCCTGTATATGCTTACCTGCGAAGGTGAGGACGGAAGCAGGATTACCCGGATGGAAGAAACCATTGCAAGGGCATTTTCTGTCAACTGGACAGAATATGATGTTCCGGGGGTATACAGATGGTAAAGGATTCTGAATGAGAAACAATAAAATAATTTTTAGGACAGAAAGAGAAGGGCAGTGAAAACCTTCTCTTTTTCTGTCAGAAAGGCAGGAGAAAAATGAGTTTAAATTTGAATTATGAAGCAGAAGTTGTAGTGGATACGGAAACCCTGACAAGGGAGCAGTGGCTTGATTTCAGAAGGAGAGGAATCGGAGGCAGTGATGTTGCTGCCATTATGGGATTTTCACCATTCTGTACCAAGCGTGATCTTTACTATGACAAAATAGGATTAAAACCGGCTGCAGATGAAGAAGAATCAAACTGGGTGGCAAAGGAAGTAGGACACCGCCTTGAGAATCTGGTAGCGGAAATCTTTTCCAAAAAGACAGGTCTGACGGTGTATCCGATCCGTAAGATGTTCTGTCATCCGGAGCATCCGTTCATGCTGGCAGATGTAGACTTCTTTATTGATTTTCCAGATGGAAGCAGAGGCATCTTAGAGTGCAAGACGACCAATTATAACTGCCAGGACAAATGGGCGAATGACAGTGTGCCTGTTAATTATGAATATCAGGGCAGACACTATATGTCCGTCATGAACCTCGACAAGATGTACTTTGCGTGTCTGTATGGAAACAATGAAAATGAGTTTATCATTCGGTACATGGAACGTGATCTGGAACTAGAAGAAGATCTGATTGCCGAGGAAGAATATTTCTGGAAAGAAAATGTGGAAAAAAGAGAAGAACCTCCGTATATGGAAAAGCCGGATTTAGTGCTGGAAAGCATTCGGAAACATTATGGACCGGCAGATAAGGATGCGGAGCAGATAAAACTTCCGAGAAAGCACCTTGTTAGTATCCAGAATTATTTATCCTTAAAGGAACAGAAAGCAAAGTTGGACAGTGAGGCAAAGAAGCTGGAGGAACGAATGAAGGAATCCTATGTGGAAATCGTAGAGGAATTAGGTGTCAGCTGTTCCGGTGTTTTAAAGGACGGAAATACAGAGTATTTTGTTACCTACAATCCTGCCTACCGCACGACCATAGACAAAAAATCGCTGGAGAAGTTGAAAATCAATCATCCGGATATTTATGAGGACTATGTGAGTGTGTCAGAAAGCAGGAGATTTGCCGTAAAAGCGAAAGGAGCTGCATAAATGGAGAAAAAGGATCTGGTATATATCTGTTCACCCCTGTCGGCACCGACATGGGAGGAAGTGCAGGAGAATATGAAAAAGGCTGCACATTACGCATCACTGGTATCAAAAGCAGCAGGCTGCAGAACGATTGCACCGCACAGCTTTCTGCCGGAATATCTGGATGACAGAATTTCGGAGGAACGTGAAGTGGCACTTGCATTCGGACTTTCCGTACTGCGGATTGCCAAAGGAATGGTGGTATGCGGTGACAAAATCAGTAGCGGTATGAAGGGAGAAATAGAAAAGGCAAAGGAATGGGGGATTCCCGTTTACAGCCTTTTAGAGAGTGAGGCAGTTGTGATGCTGATCAGAATTGAGGAAAGGATGTGTCGGGATGAGGAGCAGATTTGTAAAGCCATTATATCAGAATAAGGACAACGGGTACTGCATCTTTGTGTATCACACAACGGATGAAGGACTGCCCGCACAGGCAAAGAGTAAGTATTACAGCGGGGAAGGCAGCCAGTTTACTGCCGTAGGAAATAATCTTCCGGATACGGATACGGTTGAGGTTGACCTTCAGGGAAAATGGATCAAAAACAGCCATGGTACACAGTTACAGGTAGATACCTATGAGGAGATACTTCCCCAGACGGAAGAAGGAATTATCGGGTATTTATCTTCCGGTATGATAAAAGGAATCGGTCCAAAGACTGCAAAACAGATTGTAGATAAGTTTGGAACCAGAACCTTTGACATTTTGGACAATTACCCGCAGAGCCTTTTATTCGTTAAAGGCATTACAGAAAGAAAACTGGAAACCATTCTGGCTTCCTATCACGGCAGTCAGGCCATCCGTGACCTTGCTGCCTATCTGACACCCTTCAATGTTACCCCGAAAAAGATACAGAAAATCTACGAAGCATTTGGAGAAGAAGCACTGGATACCGTAAAGAAGGAAACGTTTACCTTATGCAAAATTAACGGGTTCGGATTTCTTACGGTGGATGAGATTGCCAAAGCCAACCGTTGCAGATTAAATGACCCCATGCGTATCGAAGGCTGCATCCATTACTGTATGGAACTTGTGATACAGGACGGTCATCTGTTTTCGGATAAACAGCTGTTCCAGAAAAAAGTATATGAGCAGTTAAACACCGGATACAGCAAAGAAGTGGTATCGGAGGTGGAGGTTTATCAGGAACTTTACCGGATGGTAAAGGCAAAGGAACTCTATTACGAGGACAATGCCCTTTATCCGGCAAAACTGTATGGATTTGAGTGCGGTGCGGCAAAGACGCTGGCAAAGCTTTTGATTCAGGAATGTGTGGTTCCCATCCATCTGGATTCACTCATAGCAGAGGCGCAGAGGGAACTTGGTATCCTTCTGTCTGCAAAACAGGCAGAGGGAGTCAAAAAAGCATTTACCTGTCTTGTGAGTATCATCACAGGCGGTCCCGGAACAGGCAAGACCACGGTACAGCGTGTCCTGCTTTACATCAATGAGAAGCTGGGCGGCAGTAATGTACTTTTGACGGCACCTACGGGACGTGCCAGCAGGAGAATGGCAGAAAGCACCGGAAGGAGCGATGCCGTTACCATGCACAGTGCCATGGGACTTACCAATGATGAGGAATGCGAGGCAATGGAAGAAATGCTGGATGCAGACTTCATTATAGCGGACGAGTTTACCATGTCCGACATGAGACTGTCTTATGAATTTTTCAGTCATATCAGAAAAGGCGCACGTTTTGTGCTTGTGGGAGATGTCAACCAGCTCCCCAGTGTGGGACCGGGTAATGTATTCCGGGAACTGGTGCTTTGTGGTGCCATTCCGGTAACGGTGCTTGACATGGTATTCCGACAGGCAGAGAACAGCCGTATTGCCGTCAATGCCCACCGGATGCAGGAAAACAACGCCATGCTGGATTATGGGACCGGATTTGAATTTTATCCGGCAGCTTCCGCAGTTGAAGTGGCAGAGATTGTACAGAAGCTTTATCAGGAGGCAGTGGCAGAAAATGGACTGGACATGGTGCAGGTGCTGACACCTTTTCGGAAAAAAGGAGAGGCAAGCGTGGACGCACTGAATGAAAGGTTATGGAATATCATCAACCCGAAGGCGGAAGGAAAGCCGGAAATTAAGGCAGGAAGAAGAAGCTACCGTGCAGGCGACCGTATCATCCATAACAAAAATAAGAATGACATCAGCAACGGTGACATTGGTTATGTGACGGATATTTATGTGGATGAGGACGGAACGGAGTTAGCAAGGCTTGCATTTTCAGACGGACGGAGTGTGGAATACACCAGTGACGAAATGGACATGGTGGAACATGCATACGCAACGACTGTACATAAGAGTCAGGGTTCCGAGTATCCGGTAGTCATCCTGCCGTGGCTTCCCATGTTTTACAAAATGTTAAGAAGGAACATTCTTTACACCGCCGTTACTAGAGCAAAGGCAAAGGTAGTGATTGTAGGAAGCAAAAAAGCGGTCTACATGGCAGTCCATAATACGGAAAGTGATAACCGTAATACCAGACTGGGAGAGCGTGTGGTAAAAGAATACAATCTGCTGCTGGAAGAAAAAGCCGCCGGTAATAAGCAGGAGGTATATGAGCAGCAGGTGATCAACCTGTAAAGGAGAAAGTGTGAAAAATCACATTGATATGCTGATTTTTCACACGGCTATTTGTTTAAGAACGAAAACAAATAGCTCTGATGGCAGAACAGAAATCGTCTTCACGAATTTCTGTTCGCCTCCTCGCAACAAGTCGCTCCGAAAGGAGAATTTTGTATGAAGTCAGAAGAAATGCTGGATGAAGTGGAAATGAATGAAGCAATGATAAATCGTGCGGATGTGTTGGATAATGCGGCATACCGTTATTTTCTGGAACTGCTGGAATTGGATGGTGCAGAGCATGAGAAAGTAGAGGAAATCTTTCCGTGGGATGTGTCCATACTCCGGGACCTGTTGGATTATGCAGTATCCCTTCTGGGAAACAGAAATCTGTATATCTGTAATCCTTCTGTCATGGAGGAATACGGCAGGATATACCGCTGTACCCTTTCCGAATGTGGATGCAAGGAATGCCACTGCCAGGACAGATTTATGGAAAAAGAACGTGTGCTTGCACGTATTACGGAAGCCATGAAGATAAACGGCATAGAGCTTGTGGAAAGTGATCAGGGTGGTGTGGACATCAGGGAAAAGGCTACTGGATGTCAGTTCCGGATTCAGGTTACTCAGGCAGAATCGAAAGGATCAGAAGAATGAAGGAAGAAAAGAATTATAGTAAAGAATTTTTAGCAGTGTTTGACAAGTTTTCCTATTGCTACCCTAAGTGGCAGATATGGAATGATTTTTTATATCTGAGTGCGGTTTCTATGGCAAATGTAATCAAGACAGACGCATGGGAAGAACGGGAAAAGAGGTATCTGGAGATTATCCATAAATATCCGGAAGAATACCGCAGCCTGTTTCCTGAAATGTTTGGTCTTATCATGCTGGGGCTGGAATCTAACCCGGAGCAGGATTTGTTAGGGACACTTTACCACAGACTTCATTTGGAGCAGGAACAGAAGGGACAGTTTTTCACACCCTACCATATCAGTCATTTTATGGCAGAGGTCCAGATGGCAGATCAGGATTTGGAAAGTAAAAAAGAACAGAAGGAAAAGGACTATATCACTGTCAGTGATCCTGCCTGCGGAGCAGGGGCAATGCTGATTGCCTTTGCAAATGTGGCAAGAGAACATAAGCTGAACTATCAGCGGGATGTATTGTTTGTAGCACAGGATATTGACCAGACGGCAGCATTGATGTGTTATATCCAGCTTTCCCTGCTGGGGTGTCCGACGGTAGTAATCGTAGGAGACAGCCTGGCAAAGCCGGGATTTCATCCTGACAATGAAGTATGGTGTACGCCAATGTTTTATCTGAATCATCACAGATTTGCAGACTTCTTTACAGGAGCAGAAGATACAGAAAACATCGTGGCAGAAGCAGAAATCGTAGTGGAGCAGAAGGAAGTACAGAAGTATGTGGAAGAAGCAGGCGGCCAGTTTGTACTGCCGATAGAAATAGCTTCCTAAAAATTAAAAAAAAAAATCAAGAAAAAAGGAGGAAGGCGGTACTTACTATATGAGTATGTATCTGCCCCCCTCCGTATGGAAGGAGAGAATACATAATGAATGAAATGGCAGTAAACAGCAGTACCTATATGTATGATGAGGTGTCCGAAATCAATCAGTTGAACAAAGTGGAAGGTTTTAATCCCAGAAAATATATGCGTCTGATTCAGAATGAGGGACAGGCAGGAAAATATTATCTGGATGTAGCTTACCGAAAACTCTGGTTTCGTCTGAAGTATCCGCAGGGCAAGATTGTAAAGAAGCTGATCAAGCTGACAGAAAATGTTGCCATTGTGGAAGCAAGGGTATACCTGGACCGCAATGATGAGGAATCCAATTACATTTCCAATGCGCTGGCACAGAAATACCTAACGAATGATGACAAGTTCGGAGCCAAATATGTAGAGCTTGCAGAAACCGCGGCGGTGGGACGTGCTTTGTCCGATGCCGGTTTTGGACTGCAGTTTGCAGACAAGGAAATGGATTTTGATCCGGAGGTCACAGAGGCACCCATTGACAGTCAGATCATGCAGGGTGGTTCCATGATACAGGATGAATCCTATCTGGCAGAAGAAATGACGGATGAAACAGACGGTACCATTATGGAGCAGGAGGATGAAAACATTCCCGGCCAGCATGGTATCGAAGAATACATCCCAATGCCGGAAGAAGTAGGGGAAGCATTTAAGCAGGGTATGACACCTGCCATGCAGCAGGCAGATCAGACTCCGGCAGAAGCAGTACCACAGCAGAATGCGGGCAGAGCGGCAGCAAAGCCTGCACCGGCAAGACAGAGTTCAAAGCCTGCAGCCGCAACCAGAAACCAGCCGACACCTGCATCCGGTAAAGATGCTCAGACACCTGCTGCAAACAGACCGGATGGCATCCGTAAGGATATGCCGGTGGAGGAAATCTACCGTATGCTGAACCGTGACATGGCAGCTGCAGTTGTGGTTTCCACAGGATTTAATAAGGGAAAGACGCTGGGACAGGTAGCCATTGAGAAACCAAATTCTCTGGAATGGTATGTATCTTCCTATGCCGGTCCGGACAATATCCTGCGGGCGGCAGCAAAATTACTGATTGATACCGCAATGAATCAGGCAGGCTGATCAATGCCAGCAAATATCATGCAGTCCGGCTTCATAATGACGGGCTGCGGAAAGGAGGAAAGCCTTGCAGGATTTTCCTTTTACCATCAGGGACATTGCATATCTGATGAATCTGCATATCCGCCACAAGAACACGGTAAGCTATGATGTAGACTGTCCTTTTTGCGGGGATAAGAAAGGCAAACTGAATCTGAACCTGAAAAAGAACGTGTTTAAGTGCAACCGGTGTGGAGAAAGCGGTGGAATGCTCGCCCTGTATGGAAAGGTGTACGGAGTGGATAACCAGACCGCCTGCCAGGAAATCAAAGATGCACTGGGGAAAAATGAGAAAGCCCCTTCTTATCAGGTGACCTATAAGCAGATGGAAGCAAAGGAGCCGGAAATTGAAAATGCTCCTCCGGCTTCTGATGAAGTAAAACATAAGACGTATTCCATGCTTTTTTCTAATCTCATTCTGGCGGAAAGCCACAGAAAGAATCTGGAAAACAGAGGTTTTTCTATCGAACAGATAGAGAAAAACGGCTATAAAAGCACGCCGGTATTCGGATTTAAAAAGCTGACTCAAAAACTGATAGAAGCAGGATGTACCGTAAAGGGTGTTCCGGGATTTTATCAGGATACGGATGGAGAATGGACAATTTACTTTAATCCCAAATCAGCAGGATATATGGTTCCGGTCAGGAACATAGACGGTCTGATCGTTGGAGTGCAGATCCGTCTGGATCATCCGTATGACGGCAGAAAATATATCTGGCTGTCTAGTGTGAATTTTCATCTGGGAGCATCCTCCGGCAGTCCGGTGCATCTGGCAGGAGAAGCCGGAGCGAAGATTTTGTTTGTAACAGAAGGTCCCTTAAAAGGAGATGCAGCATATTTTCTTTCGGGAAGAACCTTTGCCTGCGTACCGGGAGTCAACCAGCACGCAAATCTGGCTCTTTTTCTGGAAGAAATGAAGGCTCAGGGAACTGAATTTGTCTATGAAGCTTATGACATGGATAAGCTGCTAAAGCCGGTATGCCGCGGCGATTACAATGAAAAATGCAGATACTGTGAGCATTATAAAAAGGACTGGCAGCACAGCATCATTCTTTGTGAGAAAAAACAGCTGAAGCGAAAGAATATCCAACGCGGATGTGCAAAACTAGCAGGCATCTGCCGGACACTGAAGCTTCAGGGGAAAACACTCACCTGGGATATGGATGAGGATGGTGACTGGGCGGAGCACGTAAAAGGTGTGGACGATTACCTTCTAAGTCTGGAAAATGTGGCAGAAAATTAGTAATTTCGATTCCCTGCAGCTCAAGTCACTGATTGAAAGAATATTTTTTATGATACTATAAATAAGTGAAAGCAGTGGCATAGTTGAGGGGGTATACTATGTGTAAAGCAATGGAAGATATGATAACGGATGAAAAAAATTACCAGCCACCCATATGCTGAAAAGCAAGAAACTGATGTTGGAAGAAATAGCAGAATTTCTGGAACTGTCGTTGCCTGTCATCGAAGAACTGGAGGAGGAACAGCAGGAAAAGTAATAAAAAAATAAAACCTATGCCGGAGTGGTACTTTCCGTTTTTGGAGAGTGTTGCTTCGGCATTTTTTATGTATTATTGTTGGCTTTTACTTAGATAATGCGTATATAACATTAAAGAAATTGAAAAGGAGCTGACATTATGACATATCAGAAACTGATCGTGCCGATTGATCACGGTAACCGTAACTTAAAGACCGAGAACCATGTGTTTACTTCCGGTATCATTGAAAGTGACTGCAGACCTGTACTGGGAGAGTATATGTATTACAACGGCAGATACTATGCACTGTCTGACCAGCGTATCCCCTACATGAGGGACAAGAGCAATGATGAGAGATTCTTTATCCTTACCCTGTTTGGCATTGCAAAGGAAGCAGAAAAGCAGTTATTAAACCAAAAGGAAATTTCCCTTCAGGTAGGACTGCCTGTGGGACTTCCTCCGAAACATTATGGTGCATTGCATAAAAAATTTCAGGAATATTTCATGGGACGGGGAATGCAGGAATTTACTTACAATGGCAGAACGTATGAGGTGGAGATTGAAGATGCTGCTGTATTTCCGCAGGATTATGCGGCTGCCATGACAATCTATCCCAAGATTCAGGGATACAATAAGGTAATTACCGTGGATATTGGAGGATTTACACTGGATTATCTGCTTCTTAGAAACGGCAGACCGGATTTATCCGTATGCGATTCATTGGAAAAGGGTGTCATCACACTTTATAACAAAATAATCTCCCGTGTAAATTCCGAGTATGACATCCTGTTGGAGGAAGTAGATATTGACAGCATCATTAAGGGTGAAAGAACTGACTATGATACTTCGGTGGTTCGTATGGTAGGGGACATGACACAGATGTACGTGGATGACCTTTTAGGAACACTCAGAGAGCGCGGGCTGGACTTAAAGACCGGATGCGTGGTTTTTATTGGTGGAGGAGCATTGCTTCTTAGAAAATATCTGGAGAACTCTGAAAAGACCGGAAAATGCGTATTCATTGAGGACATCTGTGCAAATGCAAAAGGATACGAGCTGCTTTATCAGGTACAGAAGAAAGGCAGGTAAGCTGCCATGGAAAAAAAGAATCCGTTTGTAACTACCATAGGTTTTAAAAAAGAGGATCCGGATCATGTATATGTAGCAGAACTGCTAAATTCGATGGGGAGGGGAAAAGCCCAGTATATAGTAAAAGCTGTCCTTGTGTATCAGAAGATGCAGCAGGAAGGAGAAGTGCTGCAGACTTCAGGACTTCCTTATGATTATCAGAGTATCCGCAGGGTTGTACTGCAGGTACTGGAAGAACAGAAAGGACGAAGTGGCGGTCAGAGCATAGTTTCGCAGACGGCAGAGCTGAAGAGCATACCGGAAAAAGAGCCGGATTTGCTGCAGGGATTTAACGAAAGTGATATAAGTGGCATCATGGCATCTTTGGCAGCCTTTCAGGAGCAGTAATGTTTGTAAATTAATAATATCAGAAGAAGTGGCTAACTTTGGAAGAGTTAACCGCTTCTTTTTTATGTAGAACCATTTAGTGGTTTTAAATAATATGTATTATGTAAGTATTGTTTAAGTATTGTTTCTAATGGGTGACGGAAAGTTGGGAAATACTATCTATACTAAAATCAGTGTTTCTAATTAGTCACAAACGGGAGGCAATAATATGCAATGGATACTTCATGATATTCCAATTGGAAGAAACATACAGAATATAAGAATTCGGAAGAATATGACTCAATTAGAACTGATAACTAAAATGCAGTTAATGGGAAGCAATATGTCGAGAAGTACATTAGCCAATATAGAAACTGGTAGAAGAAACGTAAAAGCAAGTGATTTGAAAGCATTAAAGATTATTTTTGATGTTAGTTATGAAGAATTTTTTGAAGATTAATCACTGTAGGGAATTTACAAATAAGAGGAATGAAAATGATAAAAGTTGCTATTTGCGATGATGATAATTTGATTGCCCATCAGTTAGAGGATATTATATTAAATACCTGCAATAGTGAAGGAATTAGAGTAGATACAGAAGTTTATTATAGTGGTTCTGCGTTGGAGAAAGAAGTATTAACTGGTCAGATATTTGATTTAATATATCTTGATATTCAAATGGAAAAGGGAGATGGTATTTCTGCGGCTAAAAATATCCGAAAAATGGATGAAAATGTAATGATCATTTTTGTATCAAGTTATGACAAATACATGATGGAGTTATTTCGATTGGATGTTTTTGCTTTTATAAAAAAGCCGATAATTCCAGAATCATTTTCTGAAACTTTTCTTGAGGCAAATCAAAAAATTTGTAGTAAGAATTTCTTTTTCCCATTTAAGTATAGAAACCAAGAGTGTAAAATTCCTTGTAAGGATATATTGTACTATGAAAGCAGGGGAAGACAGATTACCATTTATGAAAAAGGTGGAACTACCTATGTGTTTAATGGAAAATTGTCAGATGTGGAAGAAAAGTTGGAAGAAGGAAAAATTCCTTTTTTAAGGATTCATCAATCCTATTTGGTAAACTATTTTTTGATAAGGTCAAGAACAAAATCAGAGGTTATTTTGACAGATGGAACAAAGTTGTCGATTAGTGAGGACAGGCAAAAGAAATTCAGCAGGGATTATGGGAAACTGTTAAGAGGAGAAATTAATGGTTAGTGCAGGAAATCTTATTTTAAATGGAACGATGGTTATTGCAACACTTTGGATTGTAAATAGGTACTTGGGAATTTTTGGTAAAAGAAGAAAGAATATTCTATCCGTTAGTATGTGGATTTTGTATGCTTTATTTCAAATTTGTATACAGATGAATAGTGGTGTAGCATCTATTTGGACAACAATTATAAGTATTGGTTTGGTTGTTTTAATAGATGTATTTAGTTATAGTGATATTGGAAAAAATAGAACGTGTGTATTAGAAGTTTTGTTTTTACATGTGGTATGGATCCTAGTAGAGATAATGACTTCATTTTGTTTAAATGTGCTGTCACTGGAAGAAAATAATTCTAATGTGGCAGGAAATGTTATATCAAAGATTGTAATGATTATCAGTGTGTATGTGTTTTCTATTTTATGGAAAAGAACAGATAATAAGTTAATTCCAACGAAATATTATCTTAGTTTATTACTTGTTCCAATAGGAAGTATTTATATTGCGATAACAGAGTTTTATTCCATTAATGAGGTAAGGGAAGTCTTGTTTTCTATGGTAACCTTTAGTATTTTACTTTTATTTAACATTGTAGTTTTAGAAATTTATTCAAAAATTTCAGAAAGTTTTGTTATGGAAAAGGAGAAGGCAATTTATGCACAACAGATGAATATCATGGCTATTTATACGGAAGAACAGAAAAAGGTAATGGAAAATTTTCATAGGGAAAAACATGATTGGATTAATGAACTTATCGTTCTAAAAAATGAAATAGAAGATGAAAATAGAGATGTAGTAATTCAAAAAATTGATAAAGTAATACAAAATTGCCAATCAGGTGAAATAATATCTGATACCGGAAACAAATGTATAGATGCACTTATAAATGTAAAATATGCAACTGCTAAAGAAAAAGGAATTGATTTTATCACAAAAATTTTTATTCCGGAAGAACTGCCGATAGATCAATGTGATATAGGTATTGCTTTAGGAAATGCCTTAGATAATGCAATTGAAGCAACGGATAATAGTAATTTGGATACAAAGAAAATAGAAATAGTTATGGGTATAAAAAAACGATCATTGGTTTTGGTAGTAAAAAATCCATTTAATGGAGTGCTGAAAATGGATAAAGATGGAAAATTATTGTCTACAAAAGACGAATGTACTAAACATGGGTATGGAATAAATTCCATCATTAAAGTTGCAGAAAAATATAATGGAGATGTTATTATAGAAGAGGAAGATAGAAAATTTATAATAACAGTGACAATGAATCTTAAGGATTTTTGACAGCATTTTCCGTAAATTTGACAGAAGAAGGTAGTTTTTATTTTTTTTTACTAAAATAAAAGTTGTACCAGTTCATTCAAAGGAGGACGAAGCAATGAAAAAAAAGAATGGTAAAAAAATGTTTGTGAATGCTATGACATCTGTAGCTGTTTTTGCAATGATAGTTGCTGCTAATAGTAGATGTGTTTTTATATATCATCAGCCGAAGCAACCGGCAGCATTAAGAAAATTACGTAAGTTTTAAGTATGAAAAAAATTGCTAAAAAACTAGCGGATTATGTCATTCAAAAGGGCACAATAGAGGAAGAAGAAAGAGAAATCTATGAATATGGGTTTTCTATAGCTACAGAAATGCTATTATGTATTCTGGTTTGTTTTTCAATATCAATGACATTACATACTTTTGTAGAGGGTCTACTATTTTTTGCGATTTTTATTCCGTTGCGTTCCTATGCGGGAGGATTGCATTTAAGTAATTATTGGTCATGTTTTTCTTTATCGTGCCTGACATTTTTAATTATTATGATGTTGGGAAAATATTTAGAATTTCCAATATACATTGCACTTATAATTTCCTTTTTACTAGAGATAGTGGTTTACAATTTATATCCGGTTGAAAATATTAATAGGATAGTGGATGCAGATGAGGATAAACAATTTAAAAAGAGGTTAAAACAATTTTTAATCATAGATGGAACGTTGGCAATCGTATTTGCTATGGTAGGTCGGAGCAAATATTTGCAGACGTTTATGTTTACTCTTGTAATGATTGTAGTTACAATGATAGCGGGCAAATGCAAAAATAAGAGAATGAATAGTTAAATTTATTTGAATGAATACTGAGACACAATAAATAAGAGAGGAATCACCTATTGGTTGTGTTTGGAGTTCATTTATAAAAGAGTAAAAAAATATAAAAAATCGAATGCGTTGTATCGAAACGTATTCGATTTTTTTTGTTTACATATTTTCTATGTTAAATCTCGGTCACCTCCAAGTGAATTTTTTAAGAAATTTAAGAATGGAGGAAAAAAATGATTGAGAAAAATAAGGATTCTGTGCAGAATCGCTTTACGGCATATTTGGTGGCGGCAGTAACTAATAAACGTATCCGTTATATGGAGAAAAGAAAAAGACAGCAGGATTTTGAATTTGCCCAGATGGATCTGCTGGAAAAGAACTATTCCGATTTTGAGATGCAGTACCACGATTACATAGGAGAGCAGACAGCATTTGTGCTGCAGGACTGGGAACGGTTTGAAGAACTGCTGGTGCTTCTAGAGAGTGAAAAACTCTTAAAGGCGATTGATCGGTTAAAGGACCGGGACAGGAAGCTTTTGTTTGCAAGGGTGTTTGGAGAACTTACCTTTGCAGAGCTGGGAGAAAAATTTGGCATGAAGCCGAAGCAGGCAGAGATGGCATATTACTATGTCATCAGGAAGCTTAGGAAGGAACTGGAGGTGAATCATAAGAATGAGTTTTGAAGAATTATTAAGAAAAGCACAGAGCGGTGATAAGGCGGCACAGGAAGAGATATTTCAGATGTACCGTCCGCTGCTCATCAAAAATTCCATGGATACCAATATTTTTGACGAAGATCTGTATCAGGAACTGTCTGCCACGTTGATGCAGTGCATTTTCAAATTCCGGATTTGAGCTTGTTGTGATTTAGGACATCCATGCGTATAGAATAATGTGTCGCAAAAGGTCAGTTGAAGGGCTTGCGATGTCGCAAAAAGAAAAAGGAACCTTTTGAGATAGAAAAAGCGGATATTTTGGACTCCGGAATTTGTATCTCTAAAGGTATACCTTTTGCGACGCGGATTTCAATGGAAGGAGTTGGTTATTTATGGATTTTGGCTATGTGCGTGTCTCAAGTCTTTCACAGAATCCGGACCGGCAGATAAAGATAATGCTGGATTTAGGAATCGAGGAGAGGAACATTTATGTGGAGAAGAAGTCGGGTCACACATTCAACCGGGAAACCTATGATATGCTGGTCAATCACATCATGCGTCCGGGAGACCGTCTTACAGTAACGGAATTGAAGCGGTTTGGACGAAACTACGCAGAGATTTACAGGGAGTGGCACCACATCACGAAGGAGCTTCAGATGGATATTCGCGTGGCGGATATGAAAATTCTGGACACATCCTTGAATAAGGATCTGTTAGGACTGGTCATTACAGACGTGGTGCTTGCCTTGTTATCCTATGTAGCGGAAGGTGACTGGGAAGAAAGGCATGAGCTTCAGAGGCAGGGAATCGCAGTGGCAAAGGAAGCAGGGCGGTATCTTGGCAGACCGCGGATTGAATATCCGGAGAACTGGGTGGAATGTTACGGCAGGTGGAAAGCAGGTGTCATTACGGCAAAGGAAGCAATGCCCCTGCTGGGATTAAAAAAGGACAGTTTTTATCGGCTGGCAAAGAAATATGAGGCAGAGGCATTATGGGAGGAAGATACAGAAAAATAAATTCAAGAAATGCAGGTCAGGCAGGTATTTATTCTATATAAAACATTTTACAGGAGGATTCATATGAAGCAGGGAACATTATATTATGACAAGGAATGCGGCAGGTATAATTTTGACTACTCAGATGAGAATGGGCATAAGAGGGATTATGAAGGAATTCATTGTGGAGAAGTATTTGAGTTTCAGTTAAATGGTGTATGGGTACCGGCTCGTGTGGAAATGGGAGAGGAATGGTATCTGGTAGGACTGCCGGGACTGAAGCTGGATGGACTGGAGGTAAGACAGAGATAAGTATATCTCCTTTGGAGAAATGTCTTGAAATTGTTATAAGAGATAAAAAACGCTGCCCTTTGATGAGCAGCGTTAATTCTTTCTGTTATACAGTTACAGCTTCATCCTGAAGACGAAGCAGTTCATCTTCAGTCAGTCCGGTAACCTTCATGATTTTTACGAAATCAATGCCTTCATCCAGCATGGATTTAGCCATTTCTACAGTAAGTTCTCTGTTCTTTTTGTTGGCATATTCAATCTTTTCTTTTTCATATAACTGTCCTAACTGCGTCATATTGATTCGCCTCCTTATTTGCTCTAAATATTCTCTGTTAATGAATTTGTCACTTGCTACGATTACACCGGAAAGGATGAAGATTTGCTGCCTGCTGTCTGTTACCTGTTCGGCTAAATCAACGACCTTTTCCAGCATTTTCTGTTTTCCTTCTATACCGGGCATTGTCAGAGGAAGAATGACGAGCTTCATCAGGTCATCATCTTCCAGTGGGGTATTGGAGCGAAGTTTTTGAGAAATGCTTTCAAATGCGGTTTCACCGTCAATATGGGAGAGGAAAGCCTGCTCCATACGGAGTGTGAAACAACTGGTTTCATATACCGGTTCGGCACTTTTAACATCACCGGTATAAATCACAATAAATCGCAGGTTAAAAGTTTCATCCTCTTTATAGTATTTTTCCATTACCCGTGCAATATAATTCAGGTATTTTATCTTATTCAGTTTTTTAAATTCCGATTCATAATCGACAATGGCATAAGTCCCATCTTCTAAAAGAAACAGGTTGTCAATGTCTTTTTCATTTGCTGAAATCTTCGGCAGACTGGTCGGAAGCAACTCCTTAATAGGTGGGAGGTCAATCCCGTATGCTGCAAAGCTTTTTTCCTTATAGGTCTGGCCGAGGATTTTGAACAATATATCTTTGTTCTGGTATGCGATTCCTTCTGACATCATATCCTCTGTAAAATGTATTTTATAGGGCATTTAAGTGTCTGTCTGTATTTTACATCAGTGCCATCCCCTTTCCTGTATTATATCATGCTGTGCCTGTTTTGTCAGTTACATTTTCGCGGTTGCTGATACCTGATTTGACGACACAGTATCTACAATAAATAAGTACCGCAGTTTTTAGGATTCCTTGAAAAATAAATAGAAGCCGCCTTTTTAGGGGCAGCTTCTAAAATCATTCTTCACATAGATATTGCAGAATCTTTATGCAGAGATCATGTCAATAAACTGCTGTTCACTCAGGATGGTGATGCCCAGTTCCTGTGCTTTCTTCAGTTTACTGCCGGCTTTTTCGCCACAGATGAGATAATCTGTTTTCTTGGTTACGGAGCTGCCGGCAGTAGCTCCTAAGCTGATGATCTTGCTGTTGATACCGTCACGGGTAAAGTTCTCAAGTTTTCCGGTTGCTACGATAGTGTAGCCTGCAAATGGATTGTTCTTATTCTCTGTCATAGTATATTCCTCTTTTCTTTCTTCAAAATGAAATTCTTTCTGTAAAGTACGCCATAATAAAATATGGTCTGAATCATGGAACCACTCATGGATGTTATCACGCATGGTTTCGCCAAAGTCTGTAAGGCAGGTAAAGTCAAAGCGGTCAAAAGCGGCAAGCTCAAATTCTCTGAGGCTGCTATTAAAATACTTTTCCAGTTCCCTGCTGGCAGTTCTGCCAATCATGGGGATGTCCATGGCAACAAGATAGCGGGCAAAGGTAGTGTTCCTGCTTGCCTCGATTGCTGTCTGCATTTTCTCATAGGATTTTACGCCAAAACCGTCCAATGCAATGATTTCCTCACGGTAGCGGTCCAGATGGTACAGGTCATGGAAACTCCTTAAATATCCAAGCTCAATGAGCCGGGAGAGTGTAGCTTCCGAGATACCCTTGATATTCATGGCTTTTTTCTCCGTAAAATGCACAAACTGCTGTAAGATGCGGTCTGCACAGTCGGGATTATCGCAGTGCAGGGTTTCCACAATCCGGTCTTTTTCTACAACGCGGGAATAGATACGCGTTTTGCTGCCGCAGCATGGACAGGAGTTCGGAATCATGTCTTGATAGTGTCCGCGGTCAAGATTTTCCTCCACATGGGGAATAATCATGTTGCGTTTGGATACCAGAATACGGCAACCTGGATACAGTTCCAGATTTTTGATGAAACTTAGGTTATGAAGGCTTGCCCTGGATACCTCGCAGCCGTCGATTTCCACTGTATCAAACAGGGCAATCGGTGCAATTTCCCCGCTGCGTCCCGTCTGCCATTCGATGGAACGGAAGATGGTTTCATACATATCATCCTCAAATTTGAAGGCAATGCCGTCATTGTAATGGTGTCCGGTGCGTCCCAAACTTTGGGAATAAGTAAGACCGTCAAAGCGGAGTACCATTCCGTCAATCGGGATGTCTGAGATAGCGGCTAAATCCGTAAGAGACTTAATCTGTGCCTCCAGTTGTGCTTCCGTAATCTCAGGGGATATGGTCACATAAGGACAGATGCCAAAGCCAAGTTCCCTTGCGGTTAGGAGTTTGCAGTTTCTGCTGTCGCTCATATCCGGATATTCCTCAAAGCCTTCCAGTACGTTAAAGGCAAAGAAACTGATGTCACGCTCTTTGCAGGTTTCTGCATTCAGACAGCGGATGGAGCCTGCAGCAAGGTTTCTCGCATTGCGGTAAGGCTTTCCGTCACTGCCGATGAGAGTGTCCTTTAAGCGTTCAAAGGTGCTTTTGTGGATAAATCCTTCGCCGGTGATAACCAGACGGTTTTTGTAAGGAATGGTCAGAGGGACGTTGCGGAAGGCAGGTACATTATGGGTAATGATTTCCCCTTCATCGCCATCGCCTCTGGTGGAGCCTTCGATCAGCTTTCCGTCTTCGTATATCAGTTTGACGGTAAGACCGTCCAGCTTCAGCATGAGCAGTGCTTCCTTTTTCTTCAGGAAAGAAATCAGATCCTTTATGGATTTTGTTTTTCTTAAAGAGAGCAGCGGAATCGGATGCTTTACCTTTTCCAAAAAACTGACTGCCCGGTATCCTACGGTCTGGGTAGGAGAGTTGCTTAAAATAATTCCGGTTTCTTTTTCCAGCCTTGCCAGTTCATCAAAAAGCCGGTCATAGACAGCATCATCTACACTGGGGCTGTTTTCATTGTAATATTCATGGCGGTAGAGGTTGAGTCTGTCTACCAGGTCGTGAATTTGTTCTACATTCGTTTGCATGATTTTCCTCCTTTACATATGGCAGTCCACACCGATAAGCACGGTATCATCCGATAAGGAATCAATATAGTTACCCTGTGTGTCATCCCATGGATCATTGTTATTTGAATCGGAAAGGTCGTATTGGGTATTCCAACAGCCGTCTGAAAGAAATGCGTAAAAACAGATGGGATAGCGTTTGAGTCCATTGAACTTATGGTGAGCAAGGAAGTGTTCTTCCGTTTCTCCCTTTTCATAAATGAGCCGCCCGCAGTTTACGATTCCTTCTTCTGTCACCATTCCGTAAATATCCTTATCCCGTTCTCCGGTAAGGGACAGCTTTTCCAGACTCTGAAAATGTTTTCTGGCACCTAAAATACGCCAGTCCCGCATTGCCTGCCATTCAATATCCTTCTTTCTGGCAGCACAAACCCATTTGTATCCTTCCGGACACGGTATGGTTACGTTGTCGTACAAGAAGCTTTTCTCTCCGATGGAGCATTCCGCACAGTCTTCTTTTACAAGGAAAAGGTCTGGCCAGCGTCCGCCGATGGAATACCAGTCAAAAAAAGGATTTGGATTATAGTAAAATCCATAAGCTTCCTGTTCAGGATGATAGGAGACTCCCCAGTATTCCTCTGCATAATCGGAAAAATCTAGATAGAGCTTCTTAATCGGATAATACGGAAGGACTTTGATTCATTTGGCTGCTTTGGTTCTTTTTTCGTGGTGTAATGGACCTGCATGGGTTTCATATACGTTCCCATTACGGATGGTAAAGCGTCCGTATATGGCAGGATGCCTGGAAGTAACGATTTTGCCCTGCGGAAGCAGGAAACAGTCAATGCTTTGTTCATAAGCAGCTTTCAGTTCGGGTGTCTTATCCCAGAACTCCAGATAATCCGGATTTTCCGTGTCACAGTGATACGGCTCCAGTATGTCAGTTGCAGCAGAAGCAACTGCTCTGGAAAATTCAGCCCTGATGCTGTTGCAGGCTGCAATGAGAAGGTTAAGGATACCAGATGATTTTTCCGGAAAGCTCTCTTTCTCATTTTCTAATTTGTCAATTTGCGCTTTGACAGCTTCATTTGTCTGCTCATCCTCTGTAATTTCCGGGATTTCGGCAGTAATCAGTGTCAGATAGTGCGTGGTTCATTCTCACTCCTTTATGCTGTATTTGTCATTGATGTGCGTGGGAATCTGCATAGCCTCCTTTCCCGTTGCATAAAAAAAGCAGGAGTTATGAAGGACAGTATATATCCTTGATAATTCCTGCTAACGTGCAGCATTTGCCGCAAATAAAAAAGCCAGAAGGCATAGAGTGTCCGACACTCTGTACTTTCTGACTTCGTACAATCTTAAACAACGTGTGATTCCGTTTCGGAATGGCACAAACTCAATAACAAATTTATTATAACACTATATATAGAATAAGTCAAACAGATGAATACAATATATAGTAAAAGAGCCGACTGTTATCAGCCGGCTCAAGTGATTGTCATATTGTATTCCTTCTAATGGTACAGTCTGGTATATCGGCTGTCTTTTTGTATATTCCATTCCGTATACACACCATCCTTATAAATTCTGCGTCCACAGAGCGGACAGTCTACGGTATCAGGGCTTTGTGAGGTAAGATAGATTTTCTCATTACAGTCGGGACAGCAGTAGCCGTACATTCGCAGTGGTTCTAAAATAATGGCTCGTCCCTGTACTTTTTGCAGGGCTTCCAATTCCTCCAGATGGTTATATCTGCGCTTGATGGCGTTTTCATACCGCTTGTAGAAGCCGCCGATACCATAAACAGACATATTACTTTGCTGTTTTTGCTGCAGGTCAGCAATTTCTGCATTGGTGAGATCCATTTCCTTCTGAATCAGATCCGATATTTTTTCTTTGATTTTATGAAGTGGTTTCATGGCAGTTCCTCCTTAACCTTCCGTCACACAGGAAAAGAAATCGTGGATGTCCCATTCTCCGGATAAATACCGGGAAGCCTCACAGGGAGCAGCGTCCTTTGCAGAGCAGCTGCAGGTACCGTGTTCGTGCATGGTAAGAAGGGACGCAAGCAGTTCCCAACGCTTACTGCGGTCATCTGCCTGGGCGATATTGCTGCAGCGGTGATACCGTAAGCAGTTTTCCTCGCAGTGTGCAACGGATTTTTCCGTGCCTTCGCAGAACGCAGGTGCAAGCCGTGCCAGTTCGGTAAAAAAAGCAGGAGTGAGGCTTGCGTGCTGCAGATGGTTGATCGTAAGCTCAAGCAGATCATTGTGTGCCATATTTGCATCAAAGAAATGGTCAAAGTATTCACAAAGCCATGTAGTCAGTTCCGGAAATTCTTCCAGATGTCCGGTATGAAACCGGCAGTCAGGATTTTGGGCTTCGTTGCAGAGGGTATTTGCAAAATCTTCATCCAAATAGCGTCTTTGCATGAGGCGGTAGGCTGCCTCCAGTTCCACTTCTGTCAGAAAAAACTGGCAGACCTGTTGATTGATATTTCTTGTAATTTGTAATTGTTCCATTGCTGTTCTCTCCTTTTTGTTTCATATAGTTTTGTATTTCAGGCGGTCTGCGAAAGAGCAGATTCTTGTGGTACATTTTTTGAAGTAGCCGGATAAATCCGTTCTAAGGGAATCCACTGCCCGTCATGCCAGATGCAGCCGTTTGCAAGGCAGTAAATCTCCGGAAGTATCTCAGGATTTTCCAGACACTCGGCGGTAAGGTATAAGCCGGTATGTTTTCCGTAAAAAGGTTCCAGAGCTTCCAGGATGATACCCCGCAGTTTTTCTGCCAGATTTGTAAATTCGGTAATGTCCTGCCTGAGAAAAGCAGCTTTTGAGAGTTCCTTTAAAAGTCCGGAAACTTCAATGCTCTGGTTGATGATGGATACCCCTTCCTCCAGATAATCCTTGTGGATTCGGATGTCATGCAGGGATACCTGTTTTGCATATTCCGATGCCGTATGGCTGATATTTTTGCATAGAGCATCGTAGCCGGTCTTATATTTGCTTTTCAAAACTTGCAGCGGAACCTTGACCCTGTTATTTTTTAAGGTCTGTAAGAGCTTTTCCAGTTCCGGCTTTAAGTCCTGTGCTTCCACGTGCTGTGATATGCTCATACCATATTCCTCCTTCCAAAAAGGGACCACCTTGCGGCAGTCCCTGCTTATAATTATGCGATCAGTTTGGCATCCGTGTCCGGATCATGATAAAAGGACAGGGTGTAGATACTGTTTCTGGTTTCAAAACGGACATGGTTTGGAGCTGCCTCCAGTATGGCTTCCACCGTGGCTGTACGGATCAGGTTGCCCTGATACAGATACACGGCAGGAAGTCCGGGTGTCAGGACCGCTGCAAGTGTAGCAGTAACATTGATATGTCTCTTGGTTACCTGTTTTAGTTCTTTTTGCGTATTGAAAATAACAAGCATCAGATTTCCCTCCTTATGCAACCTGATAGGAGAGTCGGTAACAACCGTCTCCACAGGATAGGTATTGCGTCCGGTGCTCGTAAATCGTAGCTCGGATGCGTTCTTTGTAGTGACTGTTCTTTTGGGCTTTTGGATGATTCTGCAGTCTGGCATACAGCTCCACCAGTGTCATTTTGCCGCCGACACTCTCCAGTGTCATGCGGATCAGATGGTGCCATGTCAGAGCGGTAAGATCCGTTTGGGCAACAGAGAAGATGTCCTCTTTTGAAAAATGGAAAGAAACCATTAAGGCATCCTTTTTGTGCAAAAGAAGCATATATTCTGTCACAATCGGAATAAAGGACTTTTCATAGCGTCTGGAATCCGATACACAGTTGAATTGTCCCTTTACCAGAAAGGATTCAAAATCACCCATCCGCATCATGTCATGCTGTATGGAGTAAAACTGTCCTTTAGTGCGGATGTCACCGACAAGGACAGCCAGACGGCCATCCTTTCTCAGTGCCATGTAAAACTTCCGCACACAGAAGTTGAGTTTTTCTAAAAAATCATTGTAGTTTTCACACCGGGATAAATCGTCCGGATGTGGCTTACCCCACATATTACCGGAATAATGGATGATGTCATGGTACGGCGGATGAAAGAATACCAGATCCGCAGAATCCTCCACATCATTTTTCAGTGCATTCCAGTTTCCCATTCCGGCTGCAGGAGCAGGGTTTAAGTCATAGAGAATGGACTTTACCCCCAGTCTGTCCGCTGCAGCCTTGCTGGTGCCGGAACCGGACATGGGATCAAGCAGGGTAAATTGTGAAATATCTTTGCCGTAGTAGCGTTTGGCATCCAGTACATAGCGCAGGACGGAAGATACAACCTCCGGAGAGCAGTTGCCGCGCCATTTGCTGTCTCCACCGTTGCCGCGGTCAGGAAAGGCCATAAACGAAGTCAATTCTTTTCCCACACGCTGCCGTAGATTTTCTGTTCCAAGCTGTTGTGCAATGGTCAGCCAGTCAGAGCCAAATTCCTGCGCCAAAAGAGCCGCAGCACGTTTGATTGCAGTATCTTCCATTATGCCACCTCCGCAAGGTCAGACAGGGCAAATATGCTGATACGGTCACTGTAATCCAGAAAGCTGCCGTTGGAAAAATGCAGCTGGATGCTTTTCAGCGTTACCGGAAGATAATGCTCCGGATTACCGTACAGATATTCCGTATAAACTTCTGTCACATAGGTAGAAGCCAGCATGGAAGCAAAGAAATCGTAAGTCAGATCCTTTGCATTTAGCCCTAACTTATAGTATTCCTCCTCAAAGGTTCTGGGTTCAAAGGAAGAAAGTGTGGTATGTAATTCCACATAGGAATCCTTCTTTGGAATAACCGTAGTGCCGGTGGTGTTAAAATCCAGATTGATTTCTGCGGATAGCAGAAGTGTAACAGTGCCTACGGATAAAAAGGTCTGATCCGGATCCGGTACGGGAACCAGTGATTCATATATCAATTCTATTTTTTCCAGTTCATTCATGCAGACACCTCCCTAGATAAATACTCCCAATCGTTTCGTGGCTCTGTTAAAGAGAAAGACATAGCGGGTTAGGATAGGAGAGTCATCCACGGCCAGGGCTTCGTCTACCATCTGGTGAACGGCATTTTTGTCCGTTCCTTTGGTGTAAGGAACAATGGCAAAGTTCTGTTCGGAAGCCGGCAGAAGGAGAAGATCATGTCTCATATCATCTGCTATTTTTGATAAAAACGAAAGATTTAACATAGCAGCACTGCCGCTGGGATAACCCTTGCAGGTTGTCTGAAGGATAGGCATTTCTTTGGAGTAAAATGCGTGTAAGGCAAATTCCTGAAAATCTTTCAGAGTTGCATTCTTACTAGCCATCAGCTCCTCCAGCATACAAAATGCCAGCGGACTTGCCTGGCATGGAAAAAGCCGGAAGGTATTTTTCAAAGCAAGATCGCTTAACTGCTGAAGCGTAAGATGGTTTTGTTCCATCTGTATCTGAGATATGATGTGAAAACCTCTGCTTCCTTCAGAGAAGATGGTACACTGAAAGATGATTGCCATATCATAGAATGGGATGTGTGGAACGGTCTTTAAGAGTTCTTCATTTTCCGAGGCATTGACCAGACGGAAGATGATTTGATTTTTGTCTATATTTCTTTCCATCACCAGAGATGTGGTTACGGCATTTGCTATTTCGGAAATGCTCAGTCCTGCTTGCTTTAACTGGTAAAGTTGTGCGAGGGGAGTGGCACAGCATCTGTTTTCCTGCGTTAATTGAACGGAAAGAAATTCCATGGGAACATCCTTTATCGTTCTGTTTTCAAAGAAAACATTGCCTTTATCTCCAAGTGCGGTCTGTATTTTGTTGATCAGTTCCATTTTAAAATTTTCCATAGTCATTGTTCCTCCATATTAAGATTGATTGATGGTTAATTCGGTAAGAATATCTGCGATCAGTTTTGCACAGCATCTTTCCTCCGGAGTGGTACTGCGGTAGTGAAGCAGGATGACCGCCCCAAGAGGCTGTTCTTTGCTTCCTACGGGATACACACTGTCCAGCAGGTATTTGCTGTCGTCAAAGACACGCAAGGGTGATTCTTCAGAGTAGTGGTATGTTTCCAGATTTTGAATACCTTTCCGTAATGGTGCGGATAAAAGCTGTCCGGTGGAGAGGCTGATTCCCTTAGAGCGTATGATCTGTTCGTTGCTGCAGACTGCACAGGCAATGTTGCAGCTTTTAAACAGAACCGTAAGGTACTGCTCACAGAGGGATTCCAAAGTCTGGAGGGGCTGGTATTTTTCAATGTAAATACCGCGTTCCATAACACTGATTTCCAGTGGTTCATTTTCCCGGATATTCAGAAACTGCCGGATCTCTTTTGGAATGATGATACGTCCCAAATCATCGGTCCTTCTGATATGTCCATATTTTCGTAATTCTTTCATAGGCATTCCTTTCAAAAAGGGAACACCCGCAGGTATTCCCTTCTTATACTTATTTTGATCTGTTATGCTACATTTCTGGATGCCTGTCTGTCTGCCAGTGTATTTTTGGCAAGCTTGATAAGTGGCGGAGCAATCGCCTTTTCCCACGCGTCAATGTAGGAGGAGGTGCGGCTGAGGAGCTTGAACAGGTCAAGGTCACTCAGATTTGCCCCTACCTTTCCTTCACTGATAAAGGAATTGGCTTTCATGTAGGTACCGCCATTGGCATTTTGCTGAGGGATTCCTTTTCCGTTTTCGACTTCGATATACCACGGAAGCTTTCTTACGGCTCCTTTGTTGTCCTTCGGAGCGCGTATGATGCGTACTTTGGATACCTTTGCATAGCCTTTGCTGTCTTTCTGGCCAAAGATTTTGTCCTGCTGGAAGCTGTATTCCTGAAAGCCGGTAGTCAAACGCGATAAGATGAATTTTGCTTCCTCCGGGGAGATGTTGGCAGTAACGGTAACGGCTTTATCACCGGTGCCGTTGGAATAGTCCTTCATCAGGATCCCGATCAGGGAGTGCATCTTTCGTCCGTCCTCACCCGGTTCTCCGTCTGCATGGATATGGGCGTAGGAACACATACCGGCTACCTTTAATTTGTCCTGCAGTTCTACCAGTGTTTTACTGTTTTTGTAAACGGCGATCTGGTTGGAGATAAATTCTTCATTCATGTAATTGTCCCTTCTTTCTGTAATTGTTTATGCTGCATATTTCTGCTTTACCTGCTGGATGATCAGTTTTCCGAGGTTCACGGGTAATTTTTCCAGATTGGTAATGTCCAAAAAGCCATCTCCATAGATACGCTGGATATTCGCCTTATCATCACCGATAGCGGCGGCGAACAGCTGGATCCCTTTTGTGGAGTATTCCTTTTTGATACCGCGCAGATCGGCTTCAGCTTCCGTGCCATAGTAGTTGTCCCCTGCAGGCTGTCCATCCGATATAATGATGAGAAGCTTGATTGCTTCCGGTCTGCTCATCAGACGTTCCGATACATACCGCAGGGCTGCACCATCCCGGTTGCCGCATCTGGCACTCATATCCATCAGCCTGTACTGGTCTTTATTGTCGATGTTGTCAAACTCTGCATAGGAATACAGTTCCACATCATCTATTTCCGTATGTCCATAAATGGCAATCGGAATGTCAAGACCTTTACAGAAATCATATAGGATGATAGAGGCAGAACGGGCATAGGTAATTCTGTCACGGCAGCTCATGGAGCCGCTTTCGTCATTTAAGACGGCAACAGCGATGTCTGTCCGGTCATTGGGTAGCTTGAGCTTGTAGAAAATCTTTCCGTCATTGCGGAAGGCATTGCGGATATTGAGCCGCTTTCCCATGGGAAGATTGTCAAGCTTTCTGCCTTCCTTGTAGTCTTTTAGTATTTGAGAGATTTGTTTCTGAAGGCGTTTGGAGATGAGCAGAAGGGGAGGAGCAATCTTCTGGTAGGCTTCCATATAGGAAGGATCCACATAGGACATCCGGTTAATATTGATGTGCATACCTTTATGTGCATTTCCATACCGGATTTTGTCAGATTCCTGCTGAAGTTCCTCTGTCAGTTCCTCATTGAAACTGGCATAGGCATTATCTTCGGCAAGCTGTGTCATAATACGTTCCATATCGGATGCTGCCTGAGAGACATATCCGGCACCGGCATAATCTGTGATCTTACTGATGCCGCCGTCACCATCTTCTCCGATTTCCTCTGTTTTCTCTAACTCTATTCTGCCGGATTCATAATCAAGCACCTTCTGAAGCAGTTCACGTTCCTCATCATCACCGGAGCCATGTTTGGATTTTCCGGCTTTGGCAACAGGTTTTCCCGTGCCGCTGGGGAGAGAAGCTCCGCCTGCCACCTGATTTGTTAAATCTTCCTGAGCATTTCTGGTACCGTTTTTGATGTCCTCACGTACCTTGTCAATATAGCTTTTCATATACGGCCATAAGTATAGCAGGATTTTATTTGCTGCATCAAAGCGTACTCTAGAATCATCATCATAGGCTGCATCATCAATGTAAGGGATGCAGTCATAAAACGTATTCAGATAAGGTCCCTTATAACCGTCAAGGTTGTTCAAGTCACCGGTCTTGGCATACTGGATCAGCAGATTGATGATAATAAATACTTCATGGTGCTGATGGTTAATTTCTTCAGTAATCGTATCCATTTCCTCTGCAAAGCGGAGGTTATTTAGAATAATTCCTGTTTTGACTCCGCCGGGAAAGGTGTCACACATCCGGCTTTCAATGTAAACATCCTCCATGATATTGACCAGCGTATGAGCAATATCCGATACTGCAGCAATGACTGCTTCCTCCTCATTCTCAAAACATTCCTGAATATCTCTGAGGCTTCGTTCCTGTCTGGAGGAGAGGTCCTCCGGCTCATTGGGATAAAACCGGCCACCGCTTAAAGCCTGGTGGTAGGTATTTAACATGGTAAAATCAGAAAACAGGATATGCCCGCATTCATGTCCGATGATTCCCAGCAGACTGTCAGCCTTTAAGCTTCTGGTTGGAAAGCTTCTGGTCAGGTTATTGCCTGCATTTAGGGAAATGGTCCGATTGTCCGTATGGGCGATGTCAGCTTGCGGGGAAGCATCCCAGTAGACATTCACTTTGCTGGTTCGGCGGTAGCGTCCTGTCAGTCCCTCTGCGATGTCCGTCAGATAGGCGGCATATCGGCGGGAAGCAAAAAGCTGTTCATCCGCCAGTTTGTTTTTTTCGTCTGCAATCATGCGTTTGATTGCAATGTGTGAGGTTCTCATTCGTTATTTTTCATTCCTTTCTTCTCAGGGAGTCTGTCAGCAAGTAGCTCATCCGTGGTGAAACCAAAAAATTGTGCCATTGCCACAAGCACATGGGCCGGCGGCAGATTCACAGCGGTTTCGTAACGGGTAATGCTCTTTCTGGTTACACCCAGTTTTTTGGCAAGTGTTTCCTGTGACATCTTCGGGGTTCGCATCAGACGCAGGTAGCGGATGTTTTTCGCCAGGTTATTTTTTAACCGTTCTTCATTGACGGGCTGCATGATACCACCTCCTAAGCGGCAAATTTCTGTTCCAGACAGGAGGAGAGGATGTCCGCACGGTTTTCCGGATCGCCAGAAACAGAAGATAAAACAGTGTATTTTGCAGCTTCCAGTACATCACCGCAGACCATATAGGACTGCACCCAGCTGATTAACTCACGCACACCACAGCTTCCGTCATTGATCATGGTTTCCTTGCACCTGTCGCTGATTTCCTGCACAGAGGCAGCCATATCGGTAACAAGGGACTTATCCGTACATCCGGTTACTTTCATGGTACGTTCTGCAAGCGTATCTACATCAGGAGCTTCCACATCCATAATCAGATTCATTCTGGAGATTACGGACTGATTCATATCACGGCATCCGGCATAGTTGTTATTTGTGGTAATCACGACAACCGTATCGGGATGTCTGTGGATCACTTCACCGGTGGTAAGCGTAATGCTCGCACAACGATCCAGCAAAGCATTTAATCCGACCAGTACGCCCGGATTGGCAATGACGGTAGGCTCCTGAATTTCAATCAGATAGCCGTTGCGGATGGCATTGATAAGCGGTGTTTCCACATATTTAAAACGCTGTCCGGTTGCATTTTCCGCTGCTAGCTCCTTTGCATCCTGCTCCATGATTTCAAGCAGCTTGTCATAAACTTCAGCATCCGTAATTTCTTCATCATAGATACCGGTCAGCTTCTTATAAGCAGAAGGAGGATCCATCTGGATGTCCATAAGAGTCGGATATTCTTTTACACCGCCGTTTCTGTTGTCTGTTTCAGGAAGCATCTGTCCTAAGAAGTCGTAGATCTCTGTATTGGCAGAGCAGGTGTAGTAAAGGTATGGAATACCTAGTCCTGCAGCAATAGCCTTTACCCCTTCTGTCTTTCCAGTTCCGGCAGGACCACGCATCATAAAATTACGCATTGGCTGTATGCCGTTTGTGGTCAAATGAGCGTGTTTACAGATAGTGATGACTTCCGGAGGAATCACGTACCAGTCTTCAATTCTTGGAATCATCAGCTGCTCTTTTGGGGAAAAGGTTCTCTCAGAAAGAGGATAGTGGTTGATAAAATCATTCTTGTCGGTTATGACGGCAGCGGCTGTTGAGCTGGTACCCTTTAAGATTTGAAAGGTTCCGAATAACACACTGCTTGGAGAGTAGGCATTTTTGTTTAAATTTACCGGTGTGAGAGCAGGCAGATTGCTGGTTCCGGGAATGTTGAGCCGGATGGCTGCTGTGGGAACTGCATCTGCACTTTCGATTCTGCGGTAGAGATTGTCGCAGAGGATAAATGCTGCTTTCTCTGCTTCGTCCATGTCCGTAAAACCATCGTTTTTGCACTTACCCAGTAAATCATAGTTTTCTTTAAATTCATCATCCTTTAAGGCTTCCGGAATCAGGGCAAAAAATAATGCCGTTCCGGTCTGATGTCCGTCCTTTAGGGAATAAACCCGTGGAGTGGAAGTGACATCCTCATAGCGGCCTACGTTGAATTTTCCGTTCTTTTTGTTAAAGACTACCACATGGATTTCACCGGTACGGCTCCTGTATTCTGCCACGGTTTTGTCACCCTGCGTGCCGATGGCACTCTCAGAGGTAGTAGCAGGGGTAAAAGAGGTATCCATATCCAAATATGCAAGGATAGCACTAAGTGCAGGTCCATGCAGGGTAGCTTTCTTGGTTGTGACTGTGCAGTAAATGGAGTAGTAAGTGGTGCTGACGATATTGGCAACCTTATCAAAAGGCTCCGGTAAGGACAGCTTCCATGTCCAGTTTCCAAATAAAGGTATCTTTGCCATAATTTTTTTCCTTCCTTTCTTATATCCATGAAACCTGCAGGGCATTGCCTGAGATTTTGGCATTCAGTTCGTTTTCCTGTAAAATGGTCACTAATTCATCCCAGTAGTTTTTGCCCGGAAAAGAATCCAGTGCTGTTACAAAAACTTCTTTCTTCTGACGGTTGATTACAATGTCTCCGTTTTCCTTGATGGTAAGCTTGCTGTGGCCGTTGGCATTTAATTCGGTAATCTGGGCTTCTAAGATACGCTGTCCAATCAGCTCGTACCATGCCCTGACATCTACCACTGCCGGTTCCGCAGCAGGAGTTTCCTTCTCATTGTCCTTATTTTCCGCATTCGGTGAAAAGGTTCCGATACACATGGGTTCTACATGAATCCGCCCAAAACGGTCAAAGGTGATGTCTGCATGGGTGAATTTATCCATGTTTTCCACGATAATCCTTACCGTGCTCCCCGTTAAAAGTTCGTGCAGGGACGGCGTATCCTTCCACTGCCATACCGCATTGGGGTAGGCAGATTTTAATTTCTCTGTAATTCGCAGGGAAAGATGAAGGAGAACAGAGTCCAGTTCTGCATCTGCAAGTGTATCGGGTGTCTTTTTCTCAGGTTCCGGTGCAGGTTTAGCCGGAGGAACCGGTAACGGTATATCCGGTGTTCTTTCTTCCCAGGTTCTGAAGAAAACCTTCAGGGATGGCAGTTTACCTTTCCAACTGTTTTTGTTTTTCCAGAGCAGTTGTCCCAACGAGAAGGCGAGCCACGCAATAACAGCGGCAGCCATTGCCTTCTGGGAATGTGCCTTTGGCACGAAAACTGCCAGAATAATCAGGGTAATAATCAGAAACTGGATACTTTTGGTAAATACATTTTTTTTCATCTTCTTTTGTCCTTTCTCTTGAAATAAAAAAAGAGGAATCACAGCCGGAATGATATGTTTCCGGTTGCAATTCCTCATGTGCCGCTTAACATATTGCGATTAGTTAAACGGTAAGCCATTCACTCCACAGTTTGCTGCAGATGTGAAGCCTTCTTCCACCTCAGCTGCACTTTCATCAGCTTCAGAATCAGACTGTTTCGGGCGGTTGGTAGGAGCATAGTTCCAGCTATGGAGCGTAAGTTTTGCCATCCACCCGGTAGAGCCATCCCTCTTTGGATACTCCACCAGTTCCTGATCGGCAACGACCTGGATAAGGCTTCCTTTCTTTACTTTGGCATCAATGATGCGTTGGGCGGCATCCCCATACAACAGGCAGCTGTAAAAGTTGGCATGTTCGTTATCTCCATACCCTTTGTTTACTGCGAGTCCGAACTGCACGTATTTCGTGTTCTTACCATTCTGGCTGGTCTTCAGTTCAAGGTCAGCGGTTACCCTTCCAGTGGTGATGATTGTTACGGGATCATTCATAAATCATTTCTCCTTTCCGTTTTGTAATTTTTTTATTAAAAAAAGTGCCAAAAGAATGCCATTTATAAAAATGGTTCTTCTGACACTAATTTCAATCATAAACAACGTGTGCATGGATACCGGAAGTATCTCCCGTAAGGGAAGCACAAAAATCAATTACACTAGCATATTAACACAAGATATGGAATATGTCAAACGAATATATACAAGATATAGTGTTCATGATTGGATATGAGTACCGGATATGGTATCCGGAGGCTCGACAGGCTCCATGCCTAAGAAATTATCCGTCATCATAACCTTTGTCATCAGCGGGTTCTTTCCGGGTGAGATACCGGAAGGAGTCTTAAAATAGATCTGATAATATACGCCTCGGTGAAGCTTCTGATTTTTACCAAGCATCAGACGAAGGCTGTTGCCCTCCATATCCTCCAGTATGATTTCGTTGCAGTTGCAAAAGAGCATGGGATGGATACCTAAGCAGATTCCCTCAAGCATAATATAGGATTTACGGACAATCTGAAGAAATAGCAGGACGGTCTTGCAGAGAGAAAGGAAAAAGACCAGTGTGCTGAGAAGAAGAAAGGACAGATCCTTTTCCATAAGATAAAATGCAAGTCCGGTAAAAAAACAGCCGGTTCCAACTAAAAAGGTCAGAACCAGCCGCTTATATAATGGTTTTGGTATAGCTTCCAAGGGGTTTCCTCCTTATACAATCTGAAAGGTGATGCGTTGCTTGAAATACAGATTCGCAATCGCAGTAAGTACCGGATAGCGGGATTCACACACTCTGCCGTCCGTAAGGATGGAATCGCAATCAGCAGTTTCATCTGCGTACAGGCATTCCATCAGTTCCTCTGTATTTTTAAGAGAGGTTTTGCCCTTTTCCAGACAGAGGATCAGTTCTGCAGTGGAGAGCGTCTGTCTTTTGAGAAGGGATAAGACACATTTTTCCAAAGGTTCCAGTTTTTCCGTATGGAAAATGGATGCTGCTTTGTGAAAGGAGAGCCCACGGCAGAGCCAAAGCTTTAAAAAGCCCATCGTTTTAACTGCCATTCCGGATGGGATTGGCTGCACATGGAGATGTCCCATTAAGTCGTAGAGGGCATCCACACCGGTACAGTCCTGACCGGATACCACTAATCTTCTTGTAATCAGCCGGTTTAAGTAACGGTCAAAGCCCAAATCTCCAAGAATATGCAGATCTTTTTCCTGTTTACAGAACTCCTCCTTCAGCTCCTGGTAGGTAAGGATACGGAAAGCAAGGCAGGACCAGAGCAGAAGTTCATGGCTATCCAGACCATATTCCTGCTCCCCGACCATGACAGTCGGCAGACCTGAGGTATTTAATTTGTAGGTGCCAATGGCAGTGTATAGTGTCATCATACAATCACGCTCCTTCATGCTGCAGATAAAAATCGTCTGCACGCAGTTTACTTACAGCCCGCGAAATCCATGCCGCAACATGGTTGGGCTTTACACCGTAGTAGCGGGCAATCTCCACGCCTGTATGTCCCCGGCATTTTAGCTGCAATGCTTCTATGCCTTTTTGGGAAATTCCAGTGTAATGCTTTCCTACCTCCGCAAGCAGGTAAAAGGTTTCAAAATCGGATATGGTGTGGTCATTCTTTTCCGGAAGGGTATCCGCAAGGGTAAGCTCCGGATACTCAGCGGATGGTGCATCCAGATACAGGATGGGAACCTGCAGCCGTGTGATTTTCCGGCAGTGGGAGAGCAGCCAATTTTTTATGACCACATCCGCAAAGGTGGCAAAGGCAGCACCACGGTCTGCTCTGTAATGCAGGGCGGCATGGCAGAGAGCCTCACATCCGGTCTGGAACAGGTCATCATAGCACAGTCCCTGAATGGATTCATTGATGGACATGGTTGCCCGCACAATATTTTTTACAAGATAAAGGTGATCCTCTACCAGCTTTTTTTCCTGCTCATTCATGACAGACATGGTATCACCCCGCTTTCCTGGTCGTCTGTATCAGGCAGTTCTTACATGGTTATTCTGCAGTACCTTGCGGCACTCGTTCATCAGACAGTCGCAGCGGTAATCTGAAAACTGTCCGATATGAGCCTGACTGCTGTTTAGGGAAAAGGTATCCTGCATCCAGCGGTAGGCTTCCTTCCGGGAGAAGATGCCGTTTTTCCAGATGGCATCAAACAGCCGGTGCGTTTCAATTCGTTTGTGCCGTAAATCTCCGTTTGCAAGGGACCCCTTCGGTCTCAGACTTCCGGCGTGTACGCCCACATAGGCATCGCATTCCGGATAACCGCTGCAGACGTAGAGATATTTGTCAAGGGCATTTTCCTTGTACACATAAGATGCGTCATGCAAAATTGCCATTCGTCCGCAGTAGGGACATTTTACTTCAGGTTGTTTCATTTTTCGTTTCAAGGCTGTTCACCCCTTCCTATGTATTGCTTACATATTGATTAAGTATTTCTGTTTTCATTGTAAAAAAAAAGCGGAGTGATTCCCATACAGGCGGCAAAGGTTTCAGGATAAGTTGCGAGCAAAAAGGAATTAAATGGGAGATTTTGGCTGATTCATCAGGTGCAGCAGCTGTTGGATAGGACAGTCTGTGGCAGAGGAAGTATTCAGCTCTATCCACCGTTTGTAGAGGGAGATGAAGGTATAACTGCTTAAAATGGCAGCACATTCACTCTTATCTACCATAGTTCCCAGAAAGCTTTCCGCATCCGTAAGCGGCAGTATGACCGGTCGGCAGTCATGGCCGGGAATGAACAGAAAGTCCTGGCATCCGGATTCCTTTGTATAATGGCAGTGACAGGAAACATAGACGGCATTGCGGAAGTTTCCTTCGGTAGCCTCAAAAAAAGCGGCAATCGTTGCATAGCTTACACTTAAAACAGGGTCCATAGTCTGTCACCTCCTCTCCAGACCTGCTGTTTCTTAGCCGAATAAGGCTTCGATCTCTCTGGTGATACGGGGAATGACCGTATCGTTAAAGATGGCTGTTAAGGCTGCCAGTAATAAGGCACCAAGCACTACGGCGATAATGATCTTTACACCATCAGAGATATAGAAATCTCCTCTTTCATTCTGAAGTGCATTTTTAACGAGGTTTGCAGTGATGGCTGCTTTTACGGAAAGTTTGTTTACGAATTTATGCATGGCTTTGATTTCTCCTTCTGATTTTGATAATGATAAACGTTACGATTGCTGCAGCAGAAACGAGTAATGCTGCGGGGGATAATAATTTTTTCATGGTTCCTCCTTAGTCTTGTGTTTACGGGTTACAAAAGTAGGCTGTTACATGATGCTCACCTCCTTTACCGGGCGGTTCTTTCTCTTAGAAAAAGGAACCTAACGAGCCGATGACTTCAACGGACAGGACAACCACATAGATAAGCAGGATACAAAACAGCATCATCATGGAATATTTCTGCATCTGTTTCGGACGCTTGGCGGCTTCCTTTTTTAAGTTGTTCTGTTCAATCTGGCGCATATCAAAGACAAGCATTTTAAAGTACATCTGCTGGTCATCGCCGCGCAGGGTTCCAATCAGTCCGCGGACAATATCCGAAAGCATGGTGCTGCCAACGCGGTTTTGCAGATGAAGAAGGGCATTTTCATAATTGCCTGTTTTCATGTCTGCAATGGTGGTATCTAACTCCTGTCCAAGATGGGAACCTGCAATCCGCCTGTAAGAGGTCAGAAGCTTTAATACATCCCTGTCGGTGGAGAGACTCTGCTGGATGCTGACGGCAAAGCGGGGAAGTTCTGCTTCGATGAGCTTCTTTCGCTTTTTGACCAGATCAAAAGCCTTATAATAGGTGGAAAACCACATCAATACGGCAAGACCAATGACTAAAGAGCCCATCAGCGGCATGATAAAAAATAAAGGCAGTCCTGCAAGGGCGGTAACCAGTGCCGTCAGGAATGCCTTTATGGTATAACTTTCCGGTGTCAGGGGAATACCTGCAATGGAAAGGGTTAAAAGTAATTTGTTCCGCTTGATGGGATCCATCTTTAGCAGGGGACTGAGCTTGTCAGCAATTTTGGTCAGATAGACATCAAACAGTTTTTCACTGCCCGAACCGGTCTGCTTTTTGGCAATCATCATCATGTGGGAAGTCCCGGCGGTAGGAACATCTACAAAGGCACAGGACAGGTGATATATTCCGACTCCAGTAAAAACGGAAGCCAGAAGAATCAGTAGTATGGTCATTTTGCTACCTCTTTCTGCACTGTGGGGTAAAAGAAATACCGGAAACACAGTGCGGGCTTCCGGCAGAAAACAGGCTGCTGTTATACTAGGCTTTGTATTCCACAGGTTTACTAAGCTGCATAATCCTCGTAAAGGAGAACAGGACAATTCCGGAGCAGATGGCAAGTGTGATTTTGCCGGGTGTGGAAAACAGCAGCGTTTCAAACCAGGCATGGTTTAAAACATACAAAAGAGGAAGGTTGCCCATGACAAGGAACATCATGGTAATCGCTTCCTTCTTCGGTTCGTTGATAATTGCCTCCAGTTCCGACTGGATGATACGCATATCAGAGAATTTCTGTACTGTAAAGGTCAGGGTGTTTTTCATGCTGCGGTCACTCTGACACTGGATTAAGGTATTACACCATTCGTGGAAAATCTGATTCGGGATTTTCATCTTCAGGGTATTGATGGTGGAAATCATGTTTGCGTTAAGCATTTCCGATTCCGTGATGAATGCCTCAAAATGTGTCTTGACCGGAGGATTTAAGTAGGGAATGTTTTCCCTTACTGCCTTTAACAGGTCGCCGCTTCGCAAATAGGACGTTGTGATAACGGAGATGGCAGTTTCCAGTTCCTCATTTAAGTGCTTCTTATATGCGGCTGCGGTAGAACGCAGATACCATACAGGGGCAAAGGCAAAGCCGGCTCCTAAGATGGGTATCATGAACGGGTTATTTAAGAGCAGGGCAAGTACGGCTCCCAAAGCAAATAAAATGACGGAGGCACGTTTGATCAGGTTGAAACGCCCCTCTCTGCCGGTGGCCTTTAAAAGCTGTTCAATCTCTAACGTCTCCCTGTTAAAAAAGCCCTTTGCAGGTTTCCCAAGCAGTACATCCACATCATCCTGAAGGGTGCTTTTCTGCGTCGGGGCAAGCACATGAAGAAAATCATTGAACCGGACGGAAAACAGGGAAAATAATCCGCTAACAATCAGCAGGAATATGACAATCTGGATCCATTGCATTTGGAGTTCCTCCTTCCTTGTGGTTTTTAAGTGTCGGTGCAGACAAAAACGGCTGAAGCTTTCCAACAGGGATACCGTTATCCAGCATCCGTTTCTTTAAGGTATCCGAGATGCTTTCCAGTTTTTTATGCTTTCCGATAACGGCAATCTTTCCGTTTTCATCCATGCGGTTGTCTGCCACATCATACTGGTAGAGAGGACGGTAATAAAGTCTGCCGTTACGGTAATCTTCGCCTTCGATAATCTGCATGATCTTACGGGAGCCGTCCTCAAGCTGTTTGGTAAACACCACAATCGGATAAGCTTCCACCATAATCTGCATCAGGATGTCATCTGCCATGTTGTATTTACGCTTGGCAAGTGTCATCATTCTGCGGTAAGTGGACTCCGAGGAGTTGGAATGAATGGTGGTGACAACGGTATGCCCGGTACGGGAGCTTTCCGCTACGGACAGAGCTTCTTTGGCGGAACGCATTTCCCCGACACCGATAACATCCGGATGCTTTCTGAGGACACGTTCCAGAAGCAGGTCCTGGTCGATGTCCAGAGAAGGATTTTCGTGCGGTCTTGTCAGAAGGTGGACGACACTGTTGATGGCACGTCCGTTTTCATCCCGCTTAATCAGGTCAAATTCCCGGCTTCCCTCCTCAATGGTAATGAGTCTGCGGTTATCCGGTACCATGGACAAAAGCCAGCTCATAACGGTGGTCTTTCCGGAACCGGTGCTTCCGGCAATGCAGACGGAAACACCATAGCGGATACAGCAGGTTAAAAAATCAAGCATTTCCTCCGTGGCAGAACCGGAAACCATCAGTTTTTCTTTGGATACGGTCTGCTGGTTTACGATACGGATGGAAGCATTGATACCCACGTCTGCATCCACGATGGGCGATTTGTCCACGGAGATACGGATGTTTTTATCCAGAAAGCCAATGACGGAGGGCATGGTATCATCCAGCACCATGCCGCAGGTGTTTAACAGTCTTCTGGTTACGTCAACTGCGTGCTGTGGTGACTGGAAGCGGTCTGGAATTTTCATGGAACGTCCGCCACTCATAATGATTTCGATGTCATCATAGGAATTGATGTTTACTTCCTCGATTCCCGGCTTGTAGATCCATTTTTTTAAAAAAGAAATACCGGCCATGTCCTCATAGAGATTGTCGCACAGTTCCTCAGTGGTCATATCTTCGATGCGGTAGGAGCGGTTGATGACATACTGAAGGATAAACTCCTTTAAGAGTTTTCTGGCTTCCGCCTGATTGCCTTCCGTGGAAAGCTTGTCTGCGTGCTTTTCTGTACAGTATTTCTGCACATCCTCAAGAATCTGGTCATAGGTCAGTTCTGTATGGGCGGCAGAGGTAAAAAATATATCATTTAAAGATTCCAAGCCCATGACGCTTTTTCTCCTTTCCACTCAGGGGATCCAGTTTCTCATTTTCGGATCCGGTATCTGTTTCATCTTCCATATCTTCCAATTCATCCGGGGCAGCAGGGATTTCTGCTCCCGTATCTTCCAAGCGGTCACGCACAAGCTTTAAGGAATTGATATACCGCTGGTTGCAGTAAGCCAAAGCCTTAAACATCTGTCCGCTGGTGCCGCAGCGTTCGATTTCCTTTGCATAGGGAAGCAGTCCGTCAAAGCCGCCGATTAAGTGATCCATCTCATCAATGGCGTGAAAGGGACGTGCCAGACCTGCAAAGGTTAAGTGGCTGTCATAATGGAATTTTTCATCCGTAAGCAGGGGCTTGTGCGCCCTTAAGTAATTAAGACCCCGTAAATCCGGTGTAACAATGCGGATTACAAGGTCGGCAGCCTCGATTGCCGTAGGCGTAAAGAAGTTGAGCATGTTGGAGCTGCAGTCAAGGATGATGTAGTCCACGAGCTTTGCCGCCTCAGCAATAAACAATTTGATTTTGTCGTACTTTAACTCAGGGTAGGAAAAAGGATTTTCCCCTGCAGCATAGCCCATGACACCGATGAACGGGTATTCTTTTAAGATAACCACACGCTCCGCAATCAGGGCATTGTTGATTTCCAGTCCGGTCAGGACATTTCCGATGGAAGCGTTGGTTTCCAAAATACGTTCCGGCATCCATACGGGAAGCATAGGGGTACTGGAGTCGGCATTGATAATCAGTGCCTTTTGTTTCCCTGCCGTCAGCACTTTGGCAAGGATACAGCAGAACATGGATTTTCCGCAGCCTGGATTGCCCCATACCGTAATAATCTTAGACATCTTCAGGTTCCTCCTTATTCATTTTCTGTTGGCTGTGTGGTTTCCGGTTCTTCCGTATCTGATGTATCCAAAGCGGTATCCGTTTCGGAAATACCTGCCTCATAAGCGTTCTGGTTTATGATGGAAGCCTCCGGTAATTCTTCGTCTGTTTCCGTCCCATCACCATAAAGGGTGGTAAGGATTTCGTCCTGACGGGCAAGGAGTTCTTCAGCAAGCTCTGCATTGCCACGGTTGATCAGTGCCACATGAAGCAGACCTTCGTTTTCATAGCGGGTTAAGAGCATTGCCTGTTCAGGAGTGGCAAGGACGGTAATGGTTGCTGTCTGCTGGCGTTCTTCATCCTCCTCCGGTGGAGTGGTGTAGTCAATGTCAAGTCCTTTGGAGTCTGTAACGGCAAGGACTTTCACAAAGCGAAGCTCCGGAATGTCTGTAACAGGCTCCAGTACATTTTCATCATCATAGTGGTACAGACGGATGATGTCCCCATCCTGCAGTTTGTCGGATAATCCGGTTGCCAGTGTCTGAGTGGTAATGGATATGGCAACCTTGCCATCCGGAATCTCATTTAACACAAGGTCAGAGGAAAGCGGGACACTGCTTACCTTGTCCGGAAGCAGGTAATCGCCGGGATATAAATTCGCGGCAGCATAGGTTCCGGTTACATTTTCCAGCTTTCTTGCCACGGAATCCGGCAGGTTAAAGCCGCCTACCTCCACAAGTTCAATGTCATCAGCAGTGATTAAGGTGCCGCGTGTGACGGTATTTTTCATACGGACAATCTCGCAGGTGCTGCTGGTTTTACTGGTCACGGCGGGGATTGCGATAAAAGCAATGATGGCGGCAAGTACAATGCTTAAAATGCCATAAATAAAACGGTTGTTCATTTTCATTTTGGGTTGTCTCCTTATCGGTTCTGATCTAAAAATATATAGGTTTGTTTTAACAAAATGGTACCTGCGGCTGCACAGAAAAAGAAGATGAGGGCAGTGGCAGTACCGAGCAATAAAATGGTTTTCATTTGGTGTCCTTTCATAATAAGGCGGGCAGTTGCAGGAGCATATAAAAAACACATCCCCAAAACAGATATGGTGCAAAGGGAATGCGTTCCAATTTTTTCTTTTTTAAGATCCTGCGGGAGATATCGTGGAGCAGGACCAGAAGACAGGCTGTCAGCAATACGGCAAGCAATCCGGATGCTCCATATAAAATCCCTAACAGTCCCACCAGTTTAATGTCCCCGCCGCCTATACTTGCGTCTGTCATCATGGATATGAATAAAAACATACAAAAGCCGGTGATGAAGCCGAGGAAGCTGTAAAGCAGTACATATACCGTAGAAAGGACAGGCAGTGTATAAAGGGTTACGGGGATGGAGCAAAGGCACCACAAAAGGAAAGCAAGCAGGGCAATGTTACGGATCTTATGGTGCTTTGCATCATACCATGCAATCAGAAAGAGAAAGACGAGAGTGACTGCATGGTAAAGAAGAAACAGGCTATTCACGTTTGGAGTACCAGTCATCATACAGGCTGCCCTGAATCTGTATGGAGTCATTGACATTGACGGATAACATTCCTGCAGGTGTCCATGCGTCAATGATATAGGTGTAAACCGTGTAATCCGAGCCGTCCGGATACCAGATCGGTGTGAAGTGAACCTTCCGGTTATAAGTGGAAAATTCATTGTCCTTGAAGGTAAAGCTTACGGAACCGTAACCACTTCGTTCCAAAAGCCTCCAGTAGGTACCGTACTTAAATTCTGGGAAATAGGATACGGCTGTCTGCACCGGAGCATAATGGCTGGACGGAGCATCGGAAGAAAAATGTGCCGTGGCGGATTCCTTGATGCCATAACCACTTTTCATGGTATCACTGGAAGCAGTCGGAACAATGTCGTCAGGATGGATTTCCATGGCACCGCTGATGGAGGCATAGTAGGAAGTGGAGGTAAAGTCATACCATCCGTTGTCCACCCATTCGCCGTTATCGACCCATTCACCATGCCCGCCGGAACAGTTTTCCGGACAGTCATCGTCACAGCTTTCGGATTCCCATTCCCAGTCGGATTCCCATTCCCAGTTGTTATGCCATTTGGCACTCCACACACTCCAGCTGGCACTGGTTTTTTGCGGATTGGAGGGCAGGGACGGGATGGAAAAGCCCGGATATACGTCTGTTGCCATGGGATCCGGCGGAATGTTTTCGTCCAGCGATACGATTTTGGCAGTAAAGCTGGTCTTTGCAGTGGATGCACCGCTGACGGATACGTTGATGGTAAGAGTGGTTGGTTCCAAAGGCGTATGCCATTTTGCCCATACAACCTGAGAGCCGCCTTTAGGCATGACAATATCATTTACCGTATAGCTCCTGCCATCAATGTGGAAGGTGACACTGGCCGGGTTTTTAGGATTGACTTCTGTCCCGCTGGTCAGGGTAATGCTAGTGATAACATCGGTGTCCACACGGTAGGTATAATCGGGAGCCTGCAGTTCGGCTTCCGGCACATCCTTGTAACTTACAATACCGATACCGAGTGCAGAAAGAATCTCTTCATCCGATACTTTGCTGCTGGTAGTGCCTGTCCATGCCGGATAGCCTAAATCCGCACGTTCAAGGAACAGGGATAAAGGAAGGTTCTGGTGGGTCAGGCTGGGAAGCTTGCGCCGAAGGGTACCGCCGCCCATCTGGTTATAAAGTGCGGCTTCCGTGGCAGTCATGGCATAATTGCGTCCGCCATGGGTAAAGTATGCAATAGGCTCCAGTACCAGTTTATAAGAACCGCCTATCAGTTCCTCAAAAGCAATCCCTGTTTTGTCAGAAACAAGATGTGCAGCGTATTCGGAACAAAAGTAACGTTTAATCGCTTCAATGCTTGCTCTGGAGCTGCCGCCGCTTATGATACGGGGTAAGGTAATACCCGGTTTGGAGCAGCTGTAGGAGCCGCCGGGAGAAAGAGAAGTCCCGGAGGTATACTGGAGCTTGCTGACCTTTCCGAAATTGATGATGTTATCGGCAATCGAGAAATTGGTCAGGTCAAAAGGAGTGGATACCACGGCACCGTCCACGGTAACAACTGTCACACGCACTCCATCCTGGCTTCTCCAGACATCTGTTTTGGTTCCGTCTCCCATACTTCCGCCACCGCCGTCAATATTTCCATCACCGGAAGCAAAGACGGTCATTCCGGTGGATAAAAGAAGCATAAGTGAGAGCAGGAGTGGAAAAAATAATTGTTTCGTTTTCTTCATTTCAAGCTAAATCCTCCTTTTGGGCAAATAAAAAGACATGGAACAAATGTCCATGCCTTGTAAGCGGTATGTAGTTAATCCATGGTTCCAATCTGCTTGTTGATGTCACCATCGCTGTCTACAGTATCCTGTGAGGTATTGCCGGTATCAATCCAGCCAAATACCGGGTCGTATACCTGACCGGGATGTTCCTCAGAGGAAGGGGTATCATCCTTTGGTTTCTCCGGATTGGCAGGCTGGGGAACCGTGTTGTCATATCCCGGTTCTTTCTCCGGATTGGTAATGTCATCCTGGGTCTGAGGTTTTTCCGTGGGTTTGTCACTTTTTGTATCCTCTTTAGGAGTACTGTCAGAGAGACTTGTTACGGTTCCTGTCTCATCTTCTGAAATGATGGTCTGAATCTCGTCGGAAACACTGCCTGTTACCTGAGAGGCATTCTGTTCTGTAGTGGAAGGACCTGCAACATCCACATCTGCATTTTCCTCCCACTTGTCAGCAGAGTTGGCGGCTTCCGTGGAAGCAGGAATGAATTCATGCTCCGGTTCCCTAGTCAGAAAATAGGCACCGGCCAAAACTGCGACACATAACGCAGATAAGCCGCCAATGGCAAGTGCTTTCTTATTATTTTTATGTTCTGTCTTTTTCATGGTAAGACCTCCTTTAAGTGATGTCCTGTCGATATTATATACGAATCAGGAGTGGTAATGTCAACAAATGTGTTTTAATACTTAGTGTTATGTGAGCCGGTGAGCGTGATATGCTGCACAATGGGAGGAAATAATTCTCCAAACATCTGTATCTGGAAAGTGGCATCGCAGGTTACAACGTACTCAATCTTATCAGCGTACTGATTAAAATGCAGATTGATGTTGCTTACGGAATAATCCGGACTTGTCAGGTGAATCCGTTCTTCCATGCCGCCGATAAAGCCTTCCCGCAGGGCATCCTGATACGCAGAGCTTAAATGCAGGTCTGCCATATAGGAAGAAAGATTTGCTTCCCTTTGGGAGTGAAAGGTATCCGCATAGATTCGGGCACTGACATTGTTCAGTTCCATTTTGGCGGCATTCCGAATGTTAATACAGTTGATTTTCACGGAAGCAAATAAAAGAACAAAGGCAAGCAGCATATTGATTGCCAGAATAACAAAAATGGTAAAGTAGGAGAGATCACCGCACTCATTTTTAAGATATTTCTTTTTCATGGGACCTCCTATTTCCAATAATGTTCACTGACACCGGCTCCCTGCGCACGGACATTGATGGGAACCAGATTGAATTTCCAAATGCCGCCCAGATAACAGCGTCCGGTTACAGATACATAAAAGGGCGTGCCAATCTGGATACGGTCCGTACTGCCGGAACTTGTTACCTGATAGGTAAGGGCATCCACATCACTGATCTCGCCGGATAAGTAGGCAAAGAGGGAAGCTGTGTCACCGTTGGTTCCGCCATTTAACTGAATCTGCTTTACTAACTGGTCTGCAATATGGTCCATTTCCTGCTTCACCGATATGATGTGGAATACATTGATGATGAAAGCAATCATAATCACCACAACCAGTATGTAAATAAAACTGCTGATGTAAGAGGAGTCACCCCTTTCGGACAACAGTAGCCGTTTGAGCTTTTTCTTCAAAATATCACCTCCCAAGCATACAAAAAACGCAGGTAAAGCCGGGGTGTGCTTCAGACCTGCGTTCATGGATGTATATGATTTTTCACGATATTCATTTTAGCATAGGGGATTTACCGTGTAAATCGCAAAGCAGTGCCAAGTTAGGAAATTTGTGTGCCAGCGTGAATAAAGTATAGTGTTTTGCAATTTTGCGAATTGTAAAAGATTTAGATATATAATATAATGTTACCAGATAGAAACAAAATGCATATTAGTAGATAAAGATTATTATGCATACAGTTTTTTTAACAGAAGATGCCGATAGTTTGACAATAATAAAAAGATTTTTATTTAGAGTGATAATATGTAATTGGCATTATGTTGGATAAGCGTATATTGTGTTATAGCGGTTATCAAAAATAAAGATGTTATAGAGCGTGGAGTAATAGTACAGTTCATGGCTTGAATGAATTGTTGTATACATATATTTGTCATGAAAGAGATAGAGAATTTATTGTAAAGGAGATAGGTATGAAGAAACTATGTATAGGCGTTGTTGGGGTATTAGTATTTTTAACCTGTTCTTGTGCAAATAATAGCACTATAAATGAAGAACAGGTTGCAAAAAGTTCTGAAAAAACATTAGTTATTCAAAGTGATGAAATAAATCAAGAGAATACTGCAGCGGAGGTTTTTTTTGTAAATTGGGAACAAACAGTTGAAGAATTTGAAATGTCTAATTCTTCAGGCATAATAAAAAATATATTAGATTTGGCGTGGCTTGCACCAAGAAATGGATTAAATATTGAGGAAATTTCTGGAAATGCGACAGAAAAAAATAATGCATACATTTTAGAAAGTAATACAGTTGTAAATGACGAAGAGAAAAGGAATGAAAATTATACGGATAATATTTGGTTGCGAATTGTCCGATATCCTGTTGAGAAAGACGTAGGGACAAGCGTTTTGGAATATAAAGATATTCTGATTTATGCAGAAGGTGAAGATGCGTATATAGCGATGCAGTCTTTAGAAAATACTGAATTATGGACATTATGGAAGATTCCTACATATGGAGATTGGCTATATAAGGAAATTGCACTTTTTATGCGAATAAGGACAGGCTTATAATGTGAGAGTTTTGTTTACAAATTGCCATTTGTGTTCTTTTTAATTATTAGATTTGCGCAAATCTAATAAAAATTAGGAGGAATACAAAATGGCAAAAGTAGCATTAGCATTAACTAAAGTAACATGTGCGGATGGAACAACAGATTATAACGTTGGTCTTAATCCGAACACAAATGCAGATGACAAGGTTCAGGCATTTGTCGATGCATTTAAGAGCGTAGGAAATACTGCAAGCAGTACATGTCATGGCTTACCGCTTAAATTAATTCTGGCAATGTGGGGTGGTGAGTCTGGATGGGCAACTGGCAGCACACAGAATTCAAATCAGAATTGGTCAAATATGATATATACTAGTTCTGAAAATCCAGTTGGAAACATTGGAAAAGGGAAAAATGGTTGGGCGAAATTTGAAGGTAGAAAGAAGCATGCGGTTGGCTTTGCAAATTTTTTTATAAACAATTCTCGCTATTCAGATTTGATTAAATATTTAAAAGATACAAAAACCCCGGATGTTGATACTTGTATTTCATACATTGCAAATGCCGGATATGGAGGAGCTGATCATGATGCATATGCAGAAACTGTGAAAAGTTGGGTTTCAACATTAGTTAAAAGATCGGATATAGATTGATTGTTTAAGAATCTATAATTCATAATTTGGTTACAAACAAGGTGGGAAGGAATTTTTAAGAAAACCGTCCCACCTTGTTTTGTTATTGCATTCATATTTGCTACTTTAGACACCAGATATTATTCATTTAATGCTGCCACAAGAGAGAGTAATTTCCATAGTTTATCTATAGGATATTTATGTCTCAATGTGCAAAATTGGGGTTGTAAATTGAAATGTAGTACCAAGTTGTAAAAGAATAGTGCTAAATTTATGTAAAAAAGCTGTGTACATTTGGAAAATGTATGTGATCGTGTTACTAATTAGTGACAATTTTAGGGGAGTATAGTATACTTTTAATATAAGGATTATTATAATAATTTTTATTACTCATACGATAAATGTAAATACATACAGAAAGAAGGGTAAAAAATAAAATTGGTATTATAGGTAATAATATTTTTCTTTATGCCTATAAAAAAGGCGATTTTGGCAGAAAAAAAGGTATTTTTGGCAGATTTCAAATAAAGAAGAGTTTAATGTTTATGATAAAAATGAACATAATAATTTACAAATTTATGCAAGGAGATATTAGGTATGAGAGGAAAAAATTTATGGGCGATTTGTTTAGCACTACTTACGCTTATGGGAAGCGGAGTACCAGTAAATGCAGCTGAAACAGACATTGCAGAAAATGAACTTTTGTAGGAAGTGGTTTCTAATGTCGGCAGAGAAAGTAAAAGATAGCATAGTAAAAGAAAAATTAAAATAGAGATTATGTGATGTGATAAACCATTCCTGAATATTAACAATATATTGGGAGTGGTTTATCATATATAAAAGTACAGTTTACAAGAAATTATATAGAGTAGGTATCCGATAGGATATACTTTAATTATTAGATTTTTTGTGAGGTATTTAAACTACCATTTGTGACGGCGGTAGTAACTATCATCAAAGATCTTGTATAGCCAATGGAAGAGGTGGAGAAATTGAAGATTAAAATGAAAAAGATTGTATTGCTTGTAATTATAATTGTTATAATTATTGCATATTTCTTATATCAAGATTTAAGTTTAAGTAAAAAGCAAGAGGTGGTTGATGTAAGAAAAGAGACTGAACTGCAAAATATGAAAGAAAATGATGAAATGGCAGAAAAAGAAACGGAAGAAAATGAGAATTATGCTGGGCGGATAGTGCTTGACAATATTGAGATTTCATTGGACAGCCATCGAAATGATGTGGAAAATTTATTGAAAACGGAGAAAATCCCTTTTGAGGAATTTGAAGATTATATAATTATAGACTCTTCATTAGGCGTTTATTTCGATAATAATATATGTAAACGATTGTCGTGTATAAATGAAATGCCATATGTTATGGGTAAAATACATATTGGAAGTACATATGAAGAAATGATTAATCAATTTGGTAAAGAATATGAGAAAACGGTGTATAATCATAAAGGAATGTATGAAGTCTACAGATATTTTTTTGGAGATAATACCTTAGAGTTCAGTATGGTAGAAGTTGATTTACAGATGATTTATGGTATAGAGATATATAATTCAGAAATTTCTCCGATATACGATTATGGGGAAATAATTGATGATTTTACTAATCAGTAAATTTAGTACAATAAAATGAGTTAATGAATGAGGTGGTTGTGCTAACGATTGGAAAATCTTGTGAAAGTGGTAGTTTTAATTATTTGCTTTTAGTCCCTTCGTACTCAGTAATCGTATTCCATGAAAATGGAAATTTTAATCGATATGCATTCCGATTTTGATAAAATTTTTATAAAGTAAGAGATAGTTATGTAGTGCTATACTACTTATTTTTATACAAACTACTTTTGTAGCAAGGTGGTATTTGTTCGATAGAAAAGGAGCTGTGCACTTAATGTGCGACAGCTCCTTTTAAAATTACTTAAAAATTGTTTTTGCTTTTTCATAGTAGGACAGGCGGGTTTCATATCCGGCACTTGATCCTTTAACTACAGCGGTTACATTTTTTACGGTATCTGCAGCTGATAAGGATGCCCATTCAACTATTTTTGAATTTAAATCCTTATATACATGCCAGAACCATCCAGCACTTTCCAATGGGTATGTATCTGCAACATGCTGAGTAGCATATTCAGCGGGTACGGTGATTTTAGAATCATCAATATTTTTATTGCTTTTCATATAGGTACGGAAAGCGGAATATGTGTGGCTCCATGTTAACTGAATGAAACCTGCACCGCAAAACGGCGCATATTCGGTATATTTAGAAGTATCCCCAGGTCGATAAACGTATTCAGTAAAAGTTTTTCCTTGGTCTGTTTCGGCCATACCCTGCGCAAGAAAATGTCTTACTTTTGTTTTGCTGTTTATTCCATAAGAATTACATGCGGCATTGAGTTTTTGGACATTTGCGGGCTTTAATACTTGTTTTCCAAACCCCATTCGAGCTAACTTACCAGCAGTAATATTAACTGTACCATTAGAAAACCATCCGGTATCACTCTGAGTATCTTCAAGAACAGCTAGGGTTGCTTGCCCTAGATAACCGTCATTTTTGAGACCAAATGCGGCCTGAAATTTTGCAACTAAAGATTTGAGAGAATCGTCATATATAGTGCTATTTGTATTGCAGGAATATCCTTTATTATTTAAAAGAGTTCTACAGGTTTTTACGGAACTTCCGTCATGTCCTACTTTTAAATAAGCATCCCCTAATCGTATTGATGCAAGGGTTGGTGCTACTGAACGTGTTATGTTTGTGTTTTCCATAAAATACATCTCCTTGTTTATTATTTAACCGGTTATGTATAATAGAAAGAGTTTAAAAAAATTTGTAAACAATAAATTTATATATTTTTAAATATTCTGCCTAATAATCCTTGAAATCAGCCCAACTGCCACATTACGTTCCTCATCAATCTTAGTAACAACGAAGCTGACCTCATCTTTCTTGCCAGGAAGTCTGTTATCGTAGCAGCTATGAGCCACGGCATTGACTCCGATGTGAAGTCGGACAAAGACGGTGCCTTTATGGATGTCGGTGACGACACCGGCATATTTTCCCTGGATTTTGCATTTGCCAAGGTTAGCCTTACTGGTATTGCCGTTTACACTTTTGACATCGGCCTTTACGGTAATGTTATCCAGTGAAGTTACGGTGACGCTCAGAATGCGGACAAGGATCTGTTCACCCACATGAAAACTTTCCGTAGCATCGCCGAGCCAGTCCCAGGATAAGTCACGGGCCAGAATGGAGCATTCTGCACCAAAGATTTCCACACGGACTACCTTTTCAGCGACAGCAATTACCCTTGCCTGCACAATACGGTCTTCGCATACACGGGAGTTGCCGTTAGCATCAGGAAGATAGAAAATCTGACGCTTTTTATACATGGCATCTTTTCTGCTGGCGACCACGCTACGGCTGCCATTATCAAGACCTTTGATGATAAAGTCTATCTCACATCCCAGCATATTTCCGAGAATCTTGTTCTGTCTTTGTACCAGCTCCCCGTAGTCATGGGCTTCATCTTCCACAAGGTTGATCATCATTTCTGCCAGAGGGATTACCACACGCATTTCCTTGTAGTAAACGATGGCAATGGTACCGCCGCCTTCCATTTTTTCAATACCGCCCAGATGGCCGGTAAGTACCTTTCTGGTACGGTAAGCGTTCTGCAGTTCATGCCAGATGGTATCCTCTTTACTTTCTAAAGTTTCCACTTCAGCATCAGCACTCAGGGTAAGGATAGAAGTCGGTGCTGCTTTTTTAACCGATGCGGTTGCAGGCGGAAGGGGCAGAGCGGTATCCGGAGCAGAGACTTCCGGTGTGTTTTCCGTCTGCACATTCTTTGTTTCTTCCAAAGTGACAGTTTCTTCAGGTTTGGTGGTTTTGCTAGGCATAATAGTGCCCTCCTTTTCTTTTTTTGATTTAAGACATAATGGATTTCTTATCTGTTACAACAATGGTGCAGCCCTCATCCGGCGGAAAGAGTGCAGGAAGGTCATCCGGAATATCGGGAAATGGATTTTCCGAAACAGACTGCGCAGCAGGTTTCTTTGCCGGCTTTCGTTTGGCTGCCTTAGCTTTTGGCTTCATCAGATTGGTAAAATCGGGTTCTTCAGCCTCCGGCAGCTGCCGCCATGCAGGTATATGGTCGCTGGCACGGCTGCTCTGCAGTTTTTTGCTTTCCGGATGCAGGGTGTAATCGAATTTTTCTACTTTCAACACCTTCTGACCACGCAGGATAATTAGAGCCTGATCAAGCGGAAGACGCAGCACCTCATCCGGAGTCATGAGCTTTCGCTTTCCGATGGAGTGGGTTTCCCGGTATTCCGGTGTATAATCGGAAACACGCCATGTATTCAGTTGTTTTGCCTGGCTGGATACAGCCACGCTGACTTCTCCGGTACGGTTACTGATAAATTCTGCGGTCATTTCATCCGTGCACCCTAAGAATAGCTGGGTATCACAGTTTCCGATAATTTCCTGCCACTGGTTTAAGGGATAACGGTTCTGCATCTGGGGCAGGTTCTGAAAAATACAGCTGATGGACAGATGCCTGGAGCGGATAGTACTGATTTTCTTTGTCAGATCCGCAATGGTACACCCGCCGTTTGCCAGTTCGTCTGCAAGGATATGTACCGGAACAGGAAGAACTCCGCCTTCGCCGTATTTGTCCGCATATCGAACCAGCTTGATAAAGACAAAGGACATAAACAGGGAGGATAGGAAGTCAAAGGTGGAATCCTGGTCTGAGGTAATACAGAAATAGGCACACTTTTCCCGTCCCGGCTGTGTCAGATTGATTTCGTTGTAGCTGGTTATCTGGCGGATCAGCTTGTTTTGGAACACCTGAAGGCGGGTACCCAGTCCGATAATGACACCACTGCGCACGGTGTCGGATGCCTGCTTGAAAATATTGTAGGGAGCTTTGGCAGGGTGGGTAACCGGGAGCATATCAAACAGACTGTTCAGTTCCTTTTCGGAATTCATGGTCAGAAGCTTGTAGACCTGTCCGATGTTTTTACCTTCCGGTGGGAATCCCTGGTCTACATACAGAACCAGTGCTTTTAGCAGATTCATCTCTGAATTGTCCCAGAAATGGTCTCCTTTGGCGGAGCCGGTGTTCCGGATGATGACATCGCAGAACAGCTGAGCCATGATTTCCTGTCCGTCAATTTCTGCAAGACAGTTCCAGCTGTCTGAGTTTTCCGGATTGATGAGATTGAATACCCGCACGGTATAGCCATTTTCCTGCAGGTAAAGGCACAAATCGGAATACAGTTCTGATTTTGGATCCGTAATGATGAGGCTTTCCCCACGTTTCACACACTGGAATACCACATTTCTTGCATAAGCACGGCTTTTCATGCTGCCGCTGGCACCAAAGACTGCCACATTACGGTTCATGCGTGTCCGTTCCGGCAGGCAGACCGCTTTGCCATATAGTTTTCCCAGTATGACACCACGATTTTTCTCAATATCCGATACCAGTTCCAGCACTTCCTGCATCTCAGGCTCTGTCATAAAACCGGAAGTTCCATAGGTCCCTTTATCCGAATAGGTAAGGTTGCGCTCCCTGTCATAAGTACCTTTTGTGCCAAAGCCCATGCGCATTACCATAAAGATTAACAGTCCGAAAACAGCCAGACATAAAAAAATTCCATACAGGCTGTATGGAAATATGGTGAGTGCTTTGATACAGGAGCCCAAAGAGGCAGATGGAAATTCCGGGGAAGTTCCGTTGCCGGGGGTACCTCCGGAGGAAGTCCATACCTGATAATTGATGATAAACTGGGATACATATCCGCCTGCATACGCAAGGCTCAGAAGCAGTATCGGCAGAACCAGGCACAGACAGAGCAGTTTCTTTTTGTCCGCTAAGAGTTTCAGTTGAAAAACCTCCCTTCAAATTTGTTTAGGTCTATGGTTTCTATGGTTACGGTATCTCCAAAATATTGCTGCAGTACCTGCTTTTGAAAATCGAAGCAGATGAGGTGTCCGCAGAGTCCGTGAAAGGACAGGGCAGTGCGGAACCTGGACAGGCGCAGCATATCATAGTCAAAGGCGAGGAGAACCGGTAGTCCATCTGAAGTGGCATCATGCTCCAGTCCGTAATCAGGACAGGGCGGCTGCAGGTCAGATAGTAACAGTGTCCGCAGTGCATCTGTAAGCTGCGGGGAGCAGAGCAGGCGGAGCGTGGTTTCACCGGCAGGAGAAGCCGGAATAAAATGGAAATAGTCAAAGCTGGCATCCAGATAGAAGTAACTTTTCTGAAACCCGCCGGTGCTGTTTAATAATTTCAGCGAGGTATCCATATCTGTACCGATAAGCAGGGCTTTGATGGGAGTATCCGGGTGGTATGCAGGGGAGATATGTTCCCTGTTTAAGATCCCACGGCTGATATGGTAGTTTATCATGGTCTTGACTTTCAGTTCCGTCCGATATTCCCACTTTAAAAGAGCATCGCCCGTATAGAACAGGGCATAGATGCAGTGGGGTGCAAACAGTATGCCGATAGTCCTTGAGTTGTTAATCTTAACCGCTTCCGTGCCAATCTCTTTGATTTCCCTGGAGTGATAAAAGACCGGCGGGGAAAAGTCCTGCAGGCCTTGCGTGCCATTCCGGAACAGAAACGGTTTTTCATCCCGAAAAAGGGGAATGCCGGCATGAAGTAGCATAGCGTAGACAATGGATGTCTGCTGAAGGCGCAGCCTTCGTGGATAATCGCTTCGTGGACGGTTGGTATCGCTGTTTCCGCTTAAATAGAAAGAGAACCGGTCAGGATTTTCCTGTAGCAGAAGCTGTTTTGCTTTGTTGGTAAGTCTGTATCCCCTAAGCCGGTCCCGGTAATGGGTTTTGATTAAGTTTTCTCCCTTTAACCGGGTGATGAGTTTTTCCCCATAGCTTGTACTTATGCCCATATAGGATAGGACATCTACGCTGCATTCACCTGATAAGGCAATCAGGGTAAGCAGTCGGTAAGCACTGGTTGTAGTATCCAAAGATGAATACCTCCCTTCTGATGTGGTAGGAGCAGCAGGTATCGGAAAACATATTTTTTACCATACCCGCCTGAAACTCCGGTAAAAAATCCGGCGGGCATGGGATCCCAAAACCGCTGTTTTTATGGATGAAACGGGAAATTTACCATAGTCGGAAAATATTTTGGAAAAAAGTTTAAAAATCCGATATGTTATTTTCCTTTGCTTTAGCTTCTTTCAGCCATTCCGGAAAGCTGTCCGTATCCATAATGGTAAGAATCGTACAGTCTGTATCTCCGAATATGGTAGTGTGGTAGGCATCACAGAGTAGTCCGCTGTCATCTGTCATTAAAAAGCATGCAGCAGTATCCAGAATCTGCTTACACTCTAAATTGTCATAATCCCTGACCCTTCTGGAAGAAAGGGAACGGTCAAAAACATGGGTAAAGCACACCACACATTCCTTAAAGTGAGGCAGATCGTGTGAGCTGGTGTATGCCTGCAGGCTTGCATATAAAGGGTCAGTCAAAAAAGTTGTATTGACACGTTTGGTTCGTTTGGGTAATAATCCCGGCAGCGTAATCTCTACACGGTCAGCCTTATGGCGGATGGTAATGCCATGCACTTCGGCGGTTTTTTCCATTAAGAGCGGTTTTTCCAATAGGTTGGCAGCAAAAATCAGGTTGCGCAAAGAACAGGCAATCCGTTCTGCTCTGAGCGCCGCATCCATACTGAGTTCTTCATAATTTTTCCCGTAAACTTCCGTATCTGTGATTCTCATGGCATCAATGGTGTTGGAAAGCTTCGGTATTTCTTCCTGTATCCGTGTCAGACGGGAGGATAAAGTATATCGGTTCATTAACTGTCTGTTACTCCTTGCTTTTTGTAATATTGTACCTGTCCGGTATCTGTCACTGTGCAGAAAGCGGCAATTCCCGGAAAGTTGATCCGTGGTATCTGCCCGGAGTGGCTCACAATTACCAGACGGCGGGGAGCGTCCTCCGGATATGCGGACAGGGCATGATTGATAAGTAATTCCTTTTCTTCCGGTACATAAATGACATCATAGGCATCTGTCTGTGTATAGAAGGTCAGTGAAACCGGAAACTCGCTGACCGTATGATAGGTAATCTCCGATCTGAAATCTAACAGTACCCAGAAAGCAGTGGAAAGTGCTTCATTTGGAATACTGTCTTTGGTGTGCAATACCATATCCGTTTCAGGGGAATAGGTAAGCCGTCCGGCTCTTTCCAAACGCCGTATCAGGGAAAAAAGCGTTGTTTTTGGCAATTCCGGATACAACTTTGCAAGCTGCGCAAGGGAAAGCGTCTGGTACATAGAGAGCAGATGTGCTATTTCTGCCAGATGGTTTTCGTGTTCCTTACTTTTCATGTTCATGGTAATCCTCATTTCTGCGCTGTTCTTTGCGCATAAAGCAATTTTGAGTCAAGCTGTGCGCAGACTCAAATTGTCGTGTGAAAATTTATTTTCGCACTTAACTCCTTATTATAGGTAGAAACTGATTTGTACTTATTCCGTACTTAAACAATACATAAAGATTGCAGGAAGCATTTGCATAGATAATCGCTCTGCGTAATCTTTATGTATTGCGTATGTATTAGATTGCCTGAGCCAGATCCTTGCGCTGTTTTTCCTTCTCCAGCAGCTTCTTTAATTCCATGCGGTCTGTTGTAATCAGTTCTTTTTCCAATTCGGAGGATTTGAACTCCACTGTGACATTGTTATTGTTGGTGGAAATCAGACCGTTGCCACGTTCAAAGTGGGTAACTGCCATGGTTTCTGCTTCGGACAGATGCAGAATGGACTGGACACGCATTGCCTCCTCATCTTCCAGATTTAAGACAATCTTTGTTTTGGAGTTATTGATGATTCCTTTTCCATATTTGCCATCTTCCAATGCAAAGAAGTCATTTAAGTCCTGCGTTGCACAGATGGCAGAGCCACCATAGCCACGGATGATTTTGAAAATTTCAAGGACAAATTCTGCCGCAAGGCGGTTGGATGCAGCTCCGATAAGCTGCCATGTCTCATCAATAAAGATGGCTTTTTCCATGGTGCGGTCTTCCTTTGCTTTATCCCAAACATAGTCGAGAGCAACAAACATACCTACGGTCAGAAGATCGCCGGTAAGTTCGGAAATATCAAGCACAGTATATTTGTTATCCAGATTGACGTTGGTCTGCTGGTTGAAGGTGGAGGCAGAACCATGTACCAGACGGTTCATAATGTTGGCAAGCCTTCTGGTGTCAGGATTGGCTTTCAGAATATTGAACACATCTTCCAGCACAGGCATTTCACGGTAATGTTCCGGATGTTCGGGATCATACAGGCTTTCGTTGTTGTGGGTAATCCCTTTTTGCTTATAGGTCTGAATGAGAGCTTCATCCAACAGCTGCCGTTCCTCATGGGTCATGTCGGGTATGAGCAGGGAGAAGAAAATGTGCAGCCGCTGTATTTTTGCCGCAAGCTCTGATTTTTCCGTCTGAGGACCGTCTAAAATATCATTTGCGGAGGAATCCACTTTCCGGATTTCCATAACATTGATACAGTTTCTGGAAGCCGGGGAAATCTGGATAAATTCCCCGCCGATATTGCTGCAGGCTCGGTGGAACTCATGTCCCTTTAGCGGGGCTATGATAAAGACCTGAATGTTCTTTCTTCTCATCCGCAGTGCCATGAGCTGCATGGTAAAGGTTTTGCCGGCTCCAGACGTGCCGAGGATCGCCATGTTTGCATTTTTGTAAACACGGGAATTAAAAATATCTACAATAATCAGCGAGTTGTTATGCTTATTTACGCCCAGCAGAATGCCGTTATCATCACACATTTCAAAAGAGGTAAAAGGGTAGCAGCCGGCAACGCTTGTGGTCAGGATATTGCGTTTGGAGCGTTCAAACAGCTTCTTTTCCAAAGATACTAACGGCAGAGCGGAAAGGAGTGCCTGCTCCTGCCTAAAATTACAGGTGACAGCCTCCATGTCCTGAGAAAGCAGGAGTTTTTTCATCTCACTGATGCGCCATTCCAGTTCTTCCAGATTGTCAGCGGTTATGGTAATTAGGATGTTCATGTAATAGAAATCCTCATTTGCGGCCAGTCCTTCTTTCAGGAAGTAGCCGGAGCGAATGGCACTGTCCAAATCATCGAAATCGGAGTTGGTGTCAGAAGTCTCTTTGATTTTGGAGCGGTTGATCCTAAGCTGCTGGCCCAGTTTTTGCTGGATACGGTCTTTAGGCTGTCTGTCAAAGAAAATGTCTACATCTATCCCTTCGCCGGCATTGACAAGAAGGGAGATCCATCCGGCACACACCTGAGAACGGTAGCCGTCAGAGGGAACCAGAAGATAGGAGTGATACACAGCGTTCATGACTACATAGCTTCCGTGGGTATAGTCAATTTTTTCCGGAGCCATGAACTCTGTAGCGGGAATATTGTCGATTTCATCCCGTCTGCCGGCGTTAATATACTGACCGATTACTTCATTTATGCGTACACTTAATGGCGTGAATGCACTGGTTCTGCGGTTTAGGATACTGTAGAATACTTCCGTTGCCATCTCATCTTCATTGTCAGGAAGGAGAAGTTCATTGCCGCATTGCTGGAGATAGGTCTTGGCAGTACGGACAGCAGTGGTAAGAGCGGAAATGGCATCCGCTTCCTCATTGCCACGGGTATTGGTAAAGGGTTCATATTCAAAGACAATAAAAAAACGCCGGGTAATGGCTTCTTTGGAGCCGATACGGCGAATCAGGTTTTCATAGTCTTTTTGCAGGGCAATGCAGCGTTCATCTGTTTCCTGTTTCATTTCTTCCTTTATGGATTCCAGATGCCGGTTGATGTCCGCACGTTTGGTCAATACCTTGAATTGCAGCTTTACGGGACTGATTTTTAAGTAGCTTACAAAGGAATAGATAATACTGCGTTGTTCCCTTGCACTGCGCAGAAGAAAGTTAATGGGGATGACCTCCACGATTTTCACATAGCGGTGGTCTTTGGTGTAGACAATGCCATTTTCTATCTTGCGGATGGGCAGGTAAGCGGCTGCCGGATTGATTAGCGGAGCCTCCGGTTCTTCACGGACAGGATGCTTTCCGGGGTGCTTGTTTTCTGTCTGTGCGGCAGCCTGTCTGGAAGCCCTGCGTTCTTTATGCTGTCCGAACTCCTCAGCAAAATTTTCTTTCTTTGGTCTGACTTTCTTCTCCGGTCTTTTAACAGATTTTTTCCCTTTTGAGGAATGGCTGTTTTCTGTAGGCTCATCCTCCGTGTCGTGGATACCTACAATACGGCGGTTTTTCAGGTAAATGAAGAAATTGATGACAAAGGATGAAAGGCTTTCGCCGCCAATTCCGATGACGGCAAAGAGTGCTGCGGGCAGAACCGTAAGGCAGGCTATGATAATCTTTGTGGTTAATGTTACCGGAAGATGAAAGACAGGAACCCCGATAAGCAGTGAAAGAATGACCGCTTCCGCAGCATTCCTGAGCTTAATAGTGCCGCCAAAGATGGTTCCGGTTTCGATGAAATTTGGCGGAATAATATATACATCATTTTCTTCGTGTTTTATGGACATTTCACGATACACCTCCTATAAGCAAACTAATAGGACGGACAAAGATGCCCGCCCTTCAAATGGTTATTCCGTATATGGCCGTCCGCATAAAACGATACGGTTTGTACTGTAGATAGGTCTGTATACTACCTTCTTTTTGGAGAAGGAAGCATCTATGATATAGTCGTCTCCGGCATAGATACCAACGTGACTGATATTCATAAAGCGTTTATTGACTTCAAAAGAGTAGAATACCAGATCCCCGGGAGCAAGGCTGTCATAGGAAACCGCAAGATTATTCTCTACAATGTAGCGTCCCTGGGCAGCCGCAGTGTTTGCACCATCGTACTGCAGGGAGATTCCTAACTGACTGTATACCCAGTAAGTAAAGGAGCTGCAGTCAAAATAACCCTCCTCATCCCGGTGTTCCTGGCTGTAAGGTGTTCCCAATTTAGTCAAGGCAAGGTCAACTGCCGCATTTCCGGTTTCTCCCGGAGGCAGATTTGGATTGATTTCCACCTGATAGACGGAATCAAAAAGGAAGGTATGAAGATTGGCAGCGTATTCATCTGCCGTGACACTCTGGTCGGGTGTCAGAAAAAACACGTTGTCAGCAAAATAAGCATCCCCGGCATATTCCACCACATATTCATAATGGTAGATGGTGTGGGTTTCTCCGGTATCTTCGTCTGTTTCTTCCCGGCTGGTAATGTTTTCAGAGTAGGAAAAAATACTGTCTGTGTGGTCACGCAGAATTTTTTCCAGTTTTGTCAGGTTGATTTCGGTATAATCCTCCTGAGAAGCACAGAACTGAGAGATAATCAGTGTGCTTTCATATACAATCTGGTCGGCAAATTCATCCGTGATACTGTATTCGCAGTCTGCTCCCAGTGCATTGGCTTCTCTCTGAATGATGGTGAGTAGAGCATCATGCTTTTCACGCAGGATAGCTTCGATACTGGTTTCCGTCTCTGCAATGTTTTCCAAGATGAGGGAGGTGTCGTTCAGAACCTCTCCAGATGCAGTATCCAATCCGGCTGTACCGAAGATTAAAGAGGGTAGCATCAGGATAAACATAACAGGCAGCATCAAAAGTGCCGCCAGCGCAGCAAGGATTTTCCCGACTAACTTGCGGTTTTCCCAAAGCCCGGCTGCTACCATTCCGTAGGGACCGGCGGCAGCACCTTTTGCGGCACCCGCTACTGTTTTTCCGGTTTTTAGGGCACCTTTTGCAAAATTTGCAGCAGATGCTGCGTGTGACAGGAAACCGCCGGATTTATTTTGTTGTTCATCAGCCATCTATACACGGTCCTTTCGTTTGGGCATTGCAGGGAGCTTTTGGACAATCGTTTCGTCATAGACAATTTTTCCCTCACCGGTCATGCGTGGAGTACGGTCTACAGTGTCCGTTGCATACTGTCTGTACCAGACAGAGTTGTCAGCGGCAGTGACAGTCTCATAACTGCCTTCCGGAGCCATGTACTGGTCGGCGTTATACATACCAAAAGCGGTCCCGTTAGGATAGGCAACAGAGGTTTCGGTTCCCATGATGCGTCCGCCGCCGATTTCCACGTTGGAAAAGCTGGGAGCATCCGGGCTTTGGGTCTGTCCCAGATAAGAGGAGAGCGCCTGCGCAGCCTGTGGTCCTTTCATGGAGCCGGTATAGTTGATATTTCCCTGTGCCACAGCGGCGGTTACGCTGTTTGCAAAATCTCCGCCCTTTTTCAGGGAAGACTCAAAGGCACGTCTGCCGATGGGATTGCCGGACTGTCCGGTCATAGCACTTACGGCATTCTGGGTAAACTGCCTGCCAACAGCACCTGCCAGACCACCTGAAAAAAGGGATGCGTTTGCCGTGGAGCTGCCGCCACGAAAAGAGCCGCCACGGAAGAAAGATCCACCGGCAACAGATTTTACGGAAGTAAGTCCTCTTGCCGCAATCATAAGTTCCGCCATCATGGAGCCGCCGGTGTGTCCAACGTTAATGCCAAGGCTGGACATAAAGCTGTCAATTTTCTGACTGATTTTTAAGAAAGCAATGGCGCATAAAAACCAGATAAACACATTTCCGGCAGCGGTTTCTTTACCCACGGCTTCTACTTCCGCTTCCGTGACCGCAAAAACGGTGACAGACTGGGAAAGGAACAGGGTAACTGCCGGAATCAGCAGTAAAAGTTTCTTTTTCATAGAGTTCCTCCTTACAGTGATAAGGGATTTGCTAAAAAGCTTCCCACCATAGAGGTGAACAGGCGCAGACACCATGCGTTCATCAAAAGCAGGAATATCTGACCGCCGAACATCCGGCACCAGGATTTGAAGATGTTGGATGTTGACTGTGAAGCTCCTGTTGCAAAAGCCATGGGAGCGGTATAAACAATAACACCAAGCAGGATATAGCGTTCAGCAGCTTCAAAAAGCAGTTTGATATAATTCCAAGCCAGTATCAGCACAAGAATCAGGGCAATCAGGGCAACCGATCCGTTTGCACAGACTCCAAGGATTGTAATTAAAACCGAATTGAAGTTTGCAAAGTTCAGGGGCGGAAGGTCTGAGGTCAGTATCCAGGAATAAGGAGTACCACCAATATCAAGTATCAGATCCGTAATCTCATCACAGTAATAAATCAGACCGATGAAAAGTACAGAACGAATGCTCAGCTTGAAGGGATCCTCTGCCTCCACACCCGCAATGAGACCGAAGTTCTTAAAGAGCTGCCATACCCAGTTGAGCAGGACAAGCCCGATACCCGTTGCAACGAAGATACCATACATGGTTTCGGCAGCCGGAAAATAGCGCAGGAATGTATCCATGTTACAGCCCAGAGCACCCAGTACCGAAGTTGTAATCAGGTCAAGACCATTCATAATCTGTTCGGCAATCCATTCCACAATTCCATCCAGTATACCCATGAATCATTCCTCCTTTCCGTCAGCCGGTCCACTTGCCGTCTGCAAAGAAGGGTGTGACGTAAGCAAGAATAAAGCCAAGACCGTTTAAGATGACCCATGAGATTACTATCCGTTTGAGCCATGCACGGGACTCATCTACGGTTTTGCCGGATTTACTGAAATTCATCAGTAAAAGTGCCACTGATGCGGTGACAATGGCGGCGATGGTTGAGATGCCCAGTATCTTGCCGTATACATCCTTCATAATGTCCTCAGCCTTTGACCACATATCAGCGGCCAGCACCTGATTGGTTCCGAGTGCGAAAAAGTACGCAAATGCAGCCAGTCCCATGACGATATGGGAATAGCGGATGCGAAATTTTCTTCCGGTGGAAGGGGTTTCTACAGCATTTTTTGATTGTTCTTTGTTTTTCAATGTATTACCTCCTGTTGATTTGAATAGTTGAAAAAAGCCGGCAATCTTTTGGGATTACCGGCTTAGGGGTGGTATAAGAGCAAATATCTGACATAAGACCCTTATACGAAAAAACACCTGCATGAACAGGTGCCTGAAATGGATATATGGTTTTGGGTGCATTTTTGAGCATGACCATTATAGCATGGGCATTTTTACCTGTAAATCGCAATACAGTGCCAGTTTATTCCACAAAAGTGACAAAATAAAGTTATTTTAGCAGTTGGCAGAGTAATTCTGACATTTTCTAAAAAATAAAGAATTTTTATGACAAAATAATACAGTAAAATTTACTGATAGTTTGTTTACATTTTGAAGAAATCTTCCTTTTTACCTCATATGGGGGAAAATATATGGGAGATTTTTTGAATTTAATTGAAAACATACAAAAAGATAAAGAGAGATTTTCAGAACTGGTAAATAAAATGGATCCTTTGATTTGTAAATACATGAGGATTCTATATAAAGATGAGAAAGAAGATGTACGGTCAGAATTGGTACTTGCTTTATGGGAAGCCGTTACAAAGTTAAAGTATGCAGAAAATGAAGGTCAGTGCGTTACATATATAGTAAATGCTTTGCGGAATAAATTTCATGAATTGTATCGGAATAGCAGAAAAGACCATGACAATTATTTTGCTTCTGAGATGACAATGTTGGATACTGCTACTTTTGAGGAAGAAGAATACGGTAATCTGGTTGTAAAAAATGATTTGAATAAATACTTGGAAGAATATACGGGATTGCGTCATGAAATATACAAAGCAATATTGTTTGAAAATTTGTCAGATCATGAAATTGCTAAGACATATGATGTCACAAGACAGTATGTGCATCGTTTGAAAAAACAATTATATTTGGATTTGAAAGAAAAATATTTTAAAATTTGAAAATTTTATTAAGAGGAGAAGAAATGGAAACGAAAAAATCATTGGAAAAAAGTGTGTTATCAATCATGGGTGCATGGATTAGCAATAAATTTGGACTGTTGCTGCCAGCTTTGGGATTATTAATGGGACTGATGGTAATTGACTACATATCAGGAATGCTGGCAGCTAAGAAAGAGGCTTATGAAAATCCGGGAAATAAAAAGTATGGATGGAGCAGTAGGAGGAGCATACTGGGAATTTATAAAAAGGTAGGATATATGCTGACGATTTTAGTTGCCGTAAGCATTGACTATCTGATTTTTAAATATGCCGAAGAAATCGGGTTAGAATTTGGCTCCCATACAGTTTTTGGATTGCTTGTTACGATATGGTTTATTATTAATGAACTAATATCAATATTGGAAAATGTCGGAAGGATGGGAGCGAAACTTCCAGGTTTTTTGAAAAGGGTATTATCTGAGTTAAAGAATAATATAGAGGATAAAGAGTTTTAGTGTATAGTTTTGCTGTGGATTTATAGAAAAGAGCAGTCACTTCAAAGAGAAGATTTGGCTGCCTTTTTAGTATGAATATGAATCTAGATGTTTCTTATTAGTGACAATAAACGTAAAGTATGCAATAATATATAAAAGCATAAATTTGATTGGGTGGTTGTCACAGAAACACTTTTTCAGATGAGGATATATGGAAAGTGAAGTTATGCTCAAAACAATTAATTTGTTATGTGGCGTTGGGAAATATAGAGAAAAACTGCAGAAAAATTGTTTTATAAGTTTTTTTGACATATAGATCGGTAATCTTTACATATGAAAGAAGATTAGCTATTTAAGATGTATGATAATTTTGATAAAGTTTAAGAACAATGAAAAGTAGTATAGAATATAAAACTGCAGAATAATTTACACAAAACAATTGATGAGACAGACACAGTGAAAAAATATCTGAAAAATCTTTTGTAAGTAAGAAGATGGAACCGTGAAAAGAGATAATATTTTGAAGTAGAAGTGGAGAAGATTCTGTAGTGCCATATTAAATGAATGGGTAATAGCAATGAAAAAAATATTTGAATCAAAAAGGAAGAAAAACGAAATCAAAGCAGAATGTGGATTTTAGCAGGAGCTGGTATTTTGATTATACTAGTAGGCGGAAACTTAATACTTCAAATGTCGGAACGCAGAAATGAATGTGAAAAGAACAATATTCAATATACTCATATAAAGTAGAATTGCGAAATGAATTGAAAGAACATAAACGCACGATATTGAGTACAGCTTTTTTGAGTGTTTGATCAATCGCACTGCAACAGTCTTTATTTCGGTATAAAGAGATAATGGATGAATATTAAAAGACACCGAATGGTAAGAGTGATTAAAAATACATGGAAAATATAACATATAGTCTTTGAAGAGGGGCTATAAAAACTACTATTTTATAACACAAGGAAGGTTGAAATTTATGAAGAAAAAAATTTGTATAGTTATGATAATATGCTTGGTAATACTAGTGTCTGCTTGTGGGTATAACGAGAATGATGAAGCAGATGAAGATATGTCCATACAAGTTAATGCAGTAAGAAAGTCTGAGGATGCAAATAGTATTGGAAATGAACCAGATGAAAAAATGCAAACTTGGCAGAGTGCGTATCTAGAAATTCTTTACCACTTGCCAGAGAATCTTGCACCGCAATATGAGCCGGATGGTACTAATTCCAGAAGCAGTTATTATTATAATCCCTTGGATATTCAGATTTATTTAGGTCTTCATGATTTTGATGATGATGGTATTTTGGAACTTATTGTTGGTGATCTTGAAGGTATGGCAGTATTTACTTACAAGGATGGTCAGGTAGAAAAAATTGCGGATTTATATTTTCCAGATATAATATGGTGTATTAATGGAGTAGATTTTAAGGACAACAGTATCAGCATAATTTGTAGTGGCGCTGGAGGAAATGACTATATAAATTTCGGCTATCTGGAGGGTGAATATGTGCTAGGGCTTTATGGTGGACTTAATGTGGATTATGGTGTAACGATTAACGGAGTCGAGGGCACACTAGAGGAAATGAATAGAATTTATACGCTGAATTATGAAGAAAGGGGTAAAGGTGAGCATAAAGAGAGATTGCGTCTTGTGTGGGAGAATGAGACATGGGTATTGAAGTATACATCAGGAAAAGAGGTTGTTTTGAATAGTAACTTTGATTTTGATTCCATTTTGTGGTAAATATAAGAAAAAAGTTTACATTTTGCTAGTGTTTTTCTTTTTTATTATTGAATTTGCAAGTTCAATAAACAGAAAAAGGAGAAAAATATGGCAAGTTATGACAATTCAAGGTACACCTATGCACAGGTATTAAGTGGAACTGGATATTACAAGCAGGATTCCAATCTTAAATACAGTTTGGGTGTGAAAACGATGCAGACAAAGTTGAACAATGCAGGTTTCTGGTGCGGTACACCGGACGGAAAATTTGGTGCAGACACGGATGCGATGGTACGAAATTTCCAAGATGCCTACGGTCTTACTGTGGATGGAGCAGCTGGACAGTCTACTCTTGCTAAGCTTGACGCAGTAAGCCCTAGTAGTTCAAGTTTCAGTAAAACCAGTGGAACATATGGCGTATATTTTGATAGCGCAAACAAACGTTTCTTGCATAATCAGCAAATCGTGTATGAGCGTTTGAAAAATGCTGGCTTGAGAGATATTGCTATTGCTGGATTTATGGGGAACTTTGAAGCTGAACATGAATTCAAGACATCCATGTCTGGAACTGGCGGTGCCGTAGGTCTTGTCCAGTGGGCAGACTCCAGAAAAACCAACCTTCAGAAATATGCCAGTGCGCTTAACAAGGATATACTTCTTATTACAGTGCAGGCAGGATTTATTTTGGAGGAGTGTAAGCAAGGTGGCACATACGCAGATAGTGTTGCAGTAAGTTGCCTTAAAAATCTTAAAAATACGTCTACAGTTAAAACGGTTCGTAATGCAGCGGATTATGTTACAGCACAGTATGAAAGATGTCACAATCATGCATCATGGACAGCTGTGCAGAACTGTAGCAGATGTACTACTTCTCGGCACTCAGAGTCAGCAAATGATTACAACGGAAAATATTATCTTGATACTCCGAAGAGACGAGGATATGCACAGGCATATTATGATTGCATCTGCAAGATGTAATTGCGAGTAAAGAACGGCTGTACACCGATAGAAAAGGTGCACAGCCGTTTTGTGGAGAACCTATTTTTATCAGATAAAGTTTCAGTAATGGAAAGAATATAAAGTAACTAGATAATTATCTAAGAGCTTCATAAAGTCTCGCACATTCCTTTACTTCTCCAATTATGAGTAGTTGAGTATAATTTTTTTATTTATCAGTTATCAGGAATGAATCTGTTAAGCATTTCCAGACAATCTTTTGAACTATATCCCCAAAGGATAGAGCTGAGGGCCTGTACTGCTTCAGGACGTTTGCGATAGTAGGTACGTTTTGAAATGTTTGCAATGTGTGGCATAAGGCTTTCAATAATTTCATCCGTATTCTGTAATTGTTGTGGAGAAAGGTAGCTGTAGTACAGAATCCAGTAATACTGTTCACCATGCTTATGCTTGTTACGCAAAATTTCTACAGCGGAATTTAAGAGGTTTAGCATTTTGTTGCTTCGCTCAATGCTTTTTGCATAGTTTTCCAGTCTGGTGCTGCCAATGTCAGCCCCGGCAAGATAAATGGAGTCAAGAAATTCCTCAATGCTGTTTCCGTACTCGATTTCAAAGGTATTTCGTACTTGTTGGACAGCCAGTTCCAGATTCCATATTGCATCACGATAGTTTTTTAGCAGCTTCCAAGTATCATGGAAAAGTGGATTTTCTTCAACAGATGGTGTGTTTTCAAATTTTTTCTTATTCATTTTCTTTACCTGCCTTTTTTGTGTATTCAGAATGTGTGTTAGTGTAAGGGGATGTCGCGGTGACATGGGCTAGTGTCAGTTCAAACCGGTATTTGATATTGTCATTCGAGCAACCTATTTCTAAAGAATACTTAGGTATAATATCCTTGCAGTCGGATAAGCTATATAACTTATATTGTGTTTTGGGGCATTCACAACACGCAATCCCTTGTGCAGCAAGGATTTTGGCTATTTTTCTGACTGCCATACGAATGTGCGATTTTGAAACGCAATCTGAGTTTTTTGAAACACTATCGGAATCATTTTCAATGAAAATCTGCTCATCTTTTATGGATGTGTCAGGAGCAGTATTGTTGTCATTGGTATGTACGGGAACCTGAAATGTCATAGAAACCTCCTCTTTATCAATCATGACATCACTGATGCTGAACATGGTGGAAAGGTAGTTGCACAGATAGATTACACTGCCATGCTTTCCGGTAAAGGACACCAGTGATAAATATTCCTTATTCTGAAGTTTGGTAAGGATTCTGCTTACCGTTGCTTTGGAAATACCCCAGCGAAGCCCAAGTTCTGTATAACTGATCAGTGGATTGCCGGTACAGTTACGGAAATATATCACCGGTCCGATTTCAGACCCCTGTACCTGCTCATCGTTATAGATGGCATGAATCCACAAATCCAGTACAATATCCATTTCTGAACACTTTCCGATGCTGATCAGTTCATGGACAGCTGCAACCGGGAAAAAGAAAAACCCCACATCTTTCAGACATGGGTAATTGTAGTCTAGGGCAGTATTGCTTTTTTGCCAGCCGATGATTGTGAATTTAATTAGGTTTCCTCTGCCGAGTTTAGAATATGTGATGTAGTGCTGCTCCTGCAAAAAATCTAAAATGGATACTGCCTGATGCTGGAAACGGGTACGGAACCATTCAGACAGCTCTGAGGTTTTGCAAATCCATTCGCCGGGAGCAACAAGATAACTGATTCCTTCCAGACGGACATAGGATGTTCGGAAGTTGGCGTAGGAACAGAGTGTCATATAATAAAAAAGATAGGAGCTTCCGTTGGTACGGATGTCCCCATCTTTCATGAGTGTTCGTAAGAACTCACGATATATACGACAGCGTGGATAATCCACAATTTGTTTGATCTCTAATTGATAGTCCATAAGTTTTCCTTTCATAAAATAGCAGGCGTTTCTATACTGAAAACGCCTGCCTGATAGATATTGAAGTTGGTTGTTAGTAAAAACAGAAGCTGTTGTGCAAATTGCATTTTTATTGCATTATTTAAGTTTTTTATTTCGGATTTTTCTAGTTTATTTTTGCTGAAAATGCCTTAAAGTCATTGATTTTGTTTCATAGCCGGTACTGTCGGTCTAGAGTTTGAATAATGTACATGAGCCAAGAAATGCTGAAATTACGGCGTTTCTTGGCTCGTTTTTGGTTGAGTGACAATCAAATGACAATAATTTTGGAAATTATTTACCAACTGATTGCATCTAAACGTTGGAGATATTTTTCTCCCAAATCAGGTTCAATCATTTTTATATAGTATGCTTTTCCATACATGTATTCTTTGAAGTTCACTTTTTTATGTGTTTTGCAATTTTTTAGGTGAGATGCAACACCATATTTTTCACAATAAAACAATTCTTGATTGAACTTTCGTTTGTAATATTTGGGGATTTTGACAGTGTCAGTTACAATCAGTCCAGTAATCATTTTGCGGTATGGATTTTTCATTAAATGTGTTTTATTGCTGTTTATTTCAAATCCATTGGTGCTAATAATTTCGGATACCAATGGAATAAGGAAGTCAAGTTCATGTGAAGAAGAAAAAATTAAGTCATCGGCATACCGGGTGTATGTAATTTCTTTGGTTGATATTGCTTTCAAAATTTGCTGGTCAATTGGGCTGAAAATGATATTTGCAAGAGTGGGACTGGCAGGAGCTCCTTGCGGGAGTATAGCGTTATGTGTGCATAATTGAGCTAATGCTTGAGCAACATCAGATGTGTATCCGACGCAATGAAAGACTTCAAATACTTGGTTAATATTAATTGAGGGAAAAAAATTATGGATATCCATACACAGTACTTGGGTTTTGTTAACATGCATCTCGGCGTTTGTTTTTATGGAACGTTGTTGAACAAAACCATGACAACATTGATTAGTGGGGAGCTTATTTAGTATTTCATCTAAAATCCAACGCTGACGCAGTTTTAATGGTTTACTAGGAGCCAAAATCATTCTTGATTTACCCTTGGTATAGATCTCGAATTCATGGTAACAATCAAGTTTTAGGGTATCGAGCATTAATATTTGATTAAGGTGTTTCTTGTCAAATATTACAGGTAAATTTTGGGAGATTAATGAAGTAGCATAAGAACAGCATCTATCAATGTACGAAGTACTGTAACCCTGTTCGAACATATTAATTTTTAATCTGTTGATATAATTATTTTCCATGTCAACCTCACATTAGAAAGGGACAACTACTTGAAATGAGAACTTGCAAATCTTTGATTTGCAAGCCACTTTGCGTATGCTTTTTGCGCAAAGTGGCTTTGCAAATTAAAGAGTTAGTTACGTTTTGCAAGGAGGCGAATGCACCTCAATCTAGTTATCCCTATTTATATATTATCAAATTCTTTTGGAATATACAAGAAATCCCAATTAAATCTAATTGTTTTTGGAGAAAATAAATCCTTATTTGAAAAACTCCAATCATTCCATAATTCAGTTATATCATTGATTGCCTTTTCGGTTAAATATAATTTGTCATTGTCTATCTTATAATATTCTTTCTCATATAGGTTTCGTAATATGTCTGAAATTAAAGAAATATTTAACCCAATTTCATATTGCAACTGTTCCAAATTGATTTCGTGATATTTATTTATATAGCTTAATACTATTTCTTCATATGGTTTCATTTTTAACCGCTTTCTGCAAATATGCATTTATTTCATTATTGCTTTTTCTTGTTTTAAGATTGTTAATGGAAGGCCTAACTTGTGAACGCCGTTCGAATAAAGGAGTATGCATATCGGAGTATTCCCAAAAGTTGCATAGCGTATTATTAGGTGTATTGTAATAAAAACTTATTGTTAATTTGCATTTGTCAAAGCCCATATCATAAGTTTTCGTAGATGTTTTTGCTTGATAAGAATCGATTAATTTTTCATATTTTTTTACGACCTCAATTACATGTTTATATTCTTTAGAGTCAAAAATAACATTTCCTTTTAGCAGTTTTTTTGGTAGTTCCATATAGATAGGCTTAACCTGAATATTCAATTTTTTAAAGTAATTAGTGATATTGGAACTAGCACTTTTGTTTACATAGATTCCAGCAAAAAATAACTGGAACTGGGAAGTATTAATACTATTTTTTCTGAAATAGTCAAGAATACTATTAATGGAAGCAAGAATAGTTTTTCCACTACCTATCAAATCATCTATAAATATTACCGCTTGTTTGTCTTTAAAAATTTTAGAAGATATAAGTTCTTCAGAACACACGATTTGATTGTTGTTAATTCCCCTGCATATATTTACGGTATTTAAGTAAGAACGAATTTCGTCTCCCCCGCTTTTTATTCCTTGAGGGGATGGAATAGTTATAAAAACAGTATCTTTAAAAGCAATGCCCATATCATGAAGCTTTTTAGAAATTTCTTCTGATAAGATTGATATTCTATGTGAGTATTCACGACGAGTGAGATATGTGTAGTGCCCCAATAAATTTAAAAATATGTTTATGTCTTCATAAGGGAAAGATTGTAACCATTCATTTACCTGTGAAGAAAAAATATCTGAACCGATGTAGGAATCATGTTCTTTATCATTTGAATATGCGTCTTTTTCTAAAGATAAATATCTTTCTGGATTTATACAATTGTTATGATAAAAATCTTCAATAGCTTCGTCTATGCTTTTGTAATGCTTCATCTCAATCTCCTTTAATTTTTGTGTGATCCTTCCATACCACCATACTTTACTTTTAAACTCTCAATATCTTGAATAACACTCAATAGGCAAGATTGATCAGTATCAAATTCGAAGTGTAATATATTCTGTTTGTCAGGACGTTCTTGGAAGCATCCTGTCACAATGGCGTGTCCCCGCTTGTCATTTCAACTTTAAAGGTCAAATCATTTTCATACAATAAATGATATTCTGCTGAACCCAAAAGTTCTGTATAACAAGTGTTTAGTTCCTTAGAAAAACTATAAAGGGCACCGGTGGCGGAGAATAATCGGTCATGCTTGATATGGTATCAGCTAGAGTCGACAATTAATGTGCATGTGATGTCATAGCCGCCATTGATGCTCGTGTAATTAGGAAATCCAATAACTTCATTGAGTTCAAGACTGATTTTTTCACCATTATATCCGTTTAGACAAAATAAGTTCATAAAGCAACACTCCTTTTACTCCTTCTTCGGTTTCCTCTTCCTCTTCACATACGAGAAATTCGGAAACAAGTCTTTTAGCAACGCAGCAGTTTTTCCTGCCTTTTCATCCTCATTCATATTCTGAACCAGTAGTTGGTCGCCATCATTAAGATTCAACGAAACAGTATATTCTTTATCCGGAACTATCGGATTCATCGGAAACTTTATCTCTTTAAGATAATAATCCGTTTCGGTTATTTCGCCATTCTCCAGCTTGTCTCGCAGGCGTGCCCAATACTCAGCCATCTTCTTGAAGTTATCGAGGTCTTCCTGCGGGCGGGGACCGGCACTTGGAAGCCGTTCTTCAAATTTGAAGCATACTTCGCTATCTTTGATTGTGGGGCGCAGTCCGTATGCCCATTCGATGTCAAACAGCACATGGAGTGCACTGAAGATATTGGCAACATCCGGATCTGATAATGCATAGAAACTGACACCTAGATTGTTGGCGATATTGAGTAAAGTTGCTTCGTCCGGATATCGGTTTCCGAGCTCGTAATTTCGAATTGTGGATTCGTTTAGTCCGCACTTATCTGCCAATTCCCTTTGTGTCATTTCCGCTGCAATTCTAAAATTCCTAATCAAAAAGCCTACCCTGCTGGTGAATTTTTCGCCCATTTTAACTGCTCCTTATAAGTGTAATGCGTGTTGT